>ERZ891376.167-NODE-167-length-17035-cov-6.258716_pt1 | contig 17035 bp, 12 predicted proteins | sample MGYA00520906_ERZ891376 | MGnify/ENA primary metagenome ERZ891376 (study PRJEB32303, sample SAMEA104408695) | aquatic metagenome | biome: Brackish water; feature: Chemocline; material: water | place: Baltic Sea | collected 2014-10-18T08:59:00 | depth 139 m ...
ATGTCAGGAAACTGCGAAAAACCAGGGGTGTACCGTCAAGGGGATGTGTGGAAAACCGGAGGAAACCGCCAATCTGCAGGATTTGCTCATCCACGTGTTGAAGGGAATTGGCTTTTATGGGGAAAAGGCCGCTGAACTGGGGGTCCTGGACCAAGCTACTGGGAAATCTGTTTCGGAAAGCCTTTTTTCCACCATTACCAATGTTAACTGGGATGATGATTGGTTTGTTTCCCGGATCAAAGAGGCGTTAAACGTCAGGGAAGACATCAAGAACAAATTTCTGGCCGCTTTTCAGGCGAAGAATGGACAGGCATTTTCAGAGGCTTTACCTGATGCCGCAACCTGGTCTTCACAAGATGCATCCACCTATCAGAGCAAAGCAAAAGAAGTGGGAATCCTGTCCACTGAGAATGAAGATGTTCGGTCCCTCAGGGAACTGTTGGTCATCGGTCTTAAGGGTGTGGCGGCCTATGCGGACCATGCGGCTATTCTGGGGTACGAAAAGGATGACATCTACCGGTTCTTTATGGAAGCATTGGCCTCAACTACCAAGGACCTGACCGTCGACGAAATGGTAGGGATGGTACTCAAATGCGGAGAGACGGCCGTCAATACCATGGCGCTTTTGGACGAAGCCAATACCACGACTTACGGCCATCCCGAGCTTACGGAAGTGAACATCGGTGTAGGCAAAAACCCGGGCATTCTCATCAGTGGCCATGACTTGAAAGATATGGAAGAGCTGTTGAAGCAGACCGAGGGGACGGGCGTGGACGTGTACACCCATGGGGAAATGTTGCCGGCCAACTATTATCCCGCTTTCAAGAAATATGATCACTTTGTGGGGAATTACGGCAGTTCCTGGTGGAGCCAAAACGATGAATTTGAATCCTTCAATGGACCCATTTTCATGACCACCAATTGCCTCGTACCGCTCAAGAAAGACAACACATATCTTGACAGGCTCTTTACCACCGGCTTGACCGGTTATCCGGGGGCCGTACATATTCCGGACAGGGCGGATGGAGGTGCAAAAGATCTTTCGGGAATGATCAATCTGGCTAAAACCTGTTCTTCCCCCACCGAAATTGAAACCGGTAAAATCGTAGGCGGTTTTGCCCGCAACCAGGTTCTCGCCCTGGCGGATAAGGTGGTGGATGCGGTCAAGAGCGGTGCCATCAAACGCTTTGTCGTCATGGCCGGGTGCGACGGTCGCCACAAGTCCCGAAACTATTTCACGGAAGTGGCCGAACAGCTGCCGAAAGACGCGGTGATTCTAACCGCCGGCTGCGCCAAGTACCGTTACAATAAACTGGATCTGGGTGATATCGGGGGGATTCCACGGGTCCTGGATGCAGGGCAGTGTAACGACTGCTATTCCCTGGCCGTGATTGCATTAAAATTACAGGAAGCGTTCGGGCTGGATCACATCAATGACCTTCCCCTTTCCTTTGATATCGGCTGGTACGAGCAGAAAGCCTGCGCGGTGCTCCTGGCGCTTCTCCATTTGGGTGTCAAGGGTATCCGTCTGGGGCCGACACTCCCGGCGTTCGTATCCCCCAATGTGCTGAAAGTGCTGGTTGAGAATTTTGATATTAAACCCACCAGTGAAGTGGCTGCGGACATTGCAGCCATGATGGCGGGGAATTAGAACTTAGTCTTTATTGAGGCCGTGGGGCGATGAAAACCAACTCCACGGCCTTATAGACCCAAGGGAGAAAAAGAATGAAAAAAGTCGATATCTTCGCTGAAAACGATTTCAATGACCTTCACATGAGTCGATTCCTGGTGGAAGACTCACCTTATTTCAAGATCCTGAATTTCAATTTTAAGCCCGGCCAGGAGCTTCCCATTCATTCCCACGACATCGAGGGCCAGCTGAGCATCGTCGTCCTTGAAGGTGAAGGCCTTTTCCTCGCAAAAGACGGTGAAACCATTTCCGCCAAAACAGGTGATATCCTCATTTCCGATATCAGCGAGCCCCACGGCATCAGGGCCACCGGTTCTTTGCGTGTTCTGGTGACCATTGCGCCCCCCATATGAAGGGGCCATCAATCAATTTCCTTCAGGGATTCTTGGGTGCTCAGCATCAAAACCCAACCTTCGATTTCCCCATCCACCCGCAGGATTGAAACCGTTATCTGGACGGCGCTGTCATTCATGATAACGGTAAAGGATTTCCGTTTCAATTGTGTGTCTCGTGCGACCACCTTCAGCCCAGCCAAGATTTCCTTTTTTTCGGTTGATGGAAAAACCGATGTTATAGGACGCGATAATATTTCTGAGAGCGGTTGATTCAGGATTTCCAGCGCCATTGTATTTACAAAGACGATTCTAGCGTCTCTTTCAACCACAATGATGCCCATTCCGGCGCTTTCAACGATCCCCTGCTGAAAACTCAAGGACTCCAGCAACTCAACCGTCGCCTGTCGGCGAAAAACCTTTTCCTGATCAAACAGGTCTTTATCCGATGGGAAGAGAAAAGGGGCGCCTTCAACGAACTCCATGAATTTACCCACATATTTGGTCATTTTTTCAATGGGCTGTTTCTGGAGATAATAGTCCGCGCCCACATCTTTTTGTAATTCCTGTAATTCAATGATGGAATCCGACACACCGATGATTGAAAACTCGGCATCCGAATATTTCTCGCGTATAAAATCGATAAATTGTTTGCCGTCAATTCTGGGCATGATAATGTTAATGAAAACATAATCCACCATTTGCTCTTCCAACACAGCCAGACCTTGTTTGCCGTCAAAGGCCTGAAACACATGGTAGCCCCTCTCCTTGAGCAACTCTCCCAAGAATTTTACGAAAAAGAAATCGTTATCAACAATTAAGACATTTTTCGGCATGTAAGACCTCTCTAGTTGATACAGACCCGTCGTACCTCACTGATATCTGTCAATCCTCTAAACACTTTTTCAATACCATCTTGCTTCAGCGTTGTCATCCCTTCTTTTAACGCTTGTGTTAAAAGAATCTCCAAGTCTGCGCGCTCTTTTATCATTTTTTTAATCTGGGGTGTGCCTTCCATGAGTTCATGAATCACCATTCGTCCCTTATACCCGGTTTGTGCACACTCTTCACAACCCACAGGTGTATAGAGCAGCAGTTTTTCGGAATATTCAATTCCCGTCCCTTTGAAATGTTCAATTCCGTAATCGTTTACAATCTCATCGTATGTTTCCTTTGAAGGGTGATATCCCTTTCGGCAGGCGAGACAAAGTCTCCGAATCAACCGCTGGGCCAGAACGCATAGAAATGCATCTGAAAAATTAAGGGTATTTAAACCCATATCCAGCAACCGGGTGACCGTTTCGGGTGCGCTGTTGGTATGCAGGGTTGAAAACACAAGATGGCCGGTCAATGAGGCCTCCACAGCGATGGAAGCGGTCTCAAAGTCGCGCATTTCACCGATCATGATCACATCAGGATCCGCCCGCAGAAAAGATCGCATGACCCGGGCAAAATCGAGACCGATTTTAGGTTTCACTTCCACTTGGCTCATGCCCGGCTGGGTAATTTCTACGGGATCTTCAGCCGTCCATATTTTGATTTCCGGTTTATTAATCACCCCGAGCGCTGCATGCAGGGCGGTGGTTTTTCCGGAACCTGTGGGACCTGCTGCCAGGATCAATCCGTGGGGCTGAAGGATTGTTTTTTTGAGGACCGCTATATTTCGGCTGCTGAGGCCCATATCCTCCAGTTTCATGGCGCAGGGATCGGCCAGTATCCGCAGCGCGGCAGATTCAAAACCCCCTGTGGTGGGAAGGGTAGCCAGCCTCAGCTCAAAAGGTCGGATCCCTTTTCGTTTGAACTTGATTTTTCCGTCCTGGGGCAATCGCTTTTCAGCAATATCCAGGCCCGCCATGATTTTAATCCGCGAAAGCATACCCCTGGCCATGCTGATGGGCACTTCCATATAGTTGCGGCAAATCCCGTCCGTTCGAAAACGAATATGCGTTTTTTTGGAAGTAGCGGAGGGCTCGATATGAATATCCGACGCATCATTCCTGAAGGCAGTAACGATCACTTGGTCAATCAGTTTAACCACTTTACTGGAAGATTCATCCAGCGTATCTTCGACCTCGTCTTCTTCCTCTTCTTCAAAGCTGACAAAAGAAATCATGTCCATTTCCTGGAGCATGTTTTCATCGGATGTTGCGGGGTTTTTTATAAAGAAATGCTGAATAAACCGCTCAATATCCTCCCGGATACCCACCGAAAACTCGATTCGGCGGGCTTTCATCAATCCGGTAATCTGATCTATTTTTCTGAGGTCCCTGGGATCATCGATGAGAATTTCCAAACCCTTTTCACTCCAGCTTAAGGGTACCCATCCGGTGTGTAAGAGATATGCTTGTTTTAAATTACTGATGATTTCAACGGGAACCGGCAAATCCGCATCAAAACTTCGAAATGGACAACCATAGAATTCGGAAAGGGACTTGCCGATGGTTTCCCGACTGATCTTGAAATGGTCAATCAGTATAAATTCTATGCTTTTACCCACCTTTTTGGAAATTGCCAGGGCCTGTTGAAGCTGGGTGATGGTGACACTTCGTTTCTTCAGGAGATAGCTGTATCTGGAACCGGGAGAGACTGCTGCCATGCCGAGTTTTAATTTCTGCAAAATCTCTTGGTTCGCGGGATCCAGCTTTGAAGCGGATTTATATTGGGCAAGGGCCAGATCTTTATGCCTTCCGTCTTCCAGTTGAAGTCCCAGTGAAAACCGGAGCTGGGCAAGCTGCCTTGCCTGAAGGTCCAGTTTTCCGATCATGTGAAGGACCCTCTTAACGGCCTCATTGGGATGAACCAGATTCAACAGGCATTCCGTGAAATCAGGAATGATTCTGATCACAGGATAATCTGTTTCAAACAGCTTTTCATATTCAATGACGGCTTCCTTCATCAGCCCCAACTGCTTGAAGGCCAGGGCATTATCAAGAATGCCACTTTGTCCATCGACTGAGATGGCTTCTCTGATAATCGAAATATCTTCCTGGGAAATCTCGGGGGCTTGGGTTTCCTGGCGTTCGGTTTCCTTTTTAAGCGTCTGAATCGTTTTTTTAAGGAATTCCGTACGTTTGGTGTCATCCTTTGGAATTGCTGCCAGGACTTCATCATAAACGATCAAAGATTCCTTGAGTAACCCCATGGAACGATAAATTTCAGCTTCCTTTATCCCGGTATCAAAATCCATTTTTCCATCGCTTATGAACAGCCGGTTCGTTGTTAACCTTACAATTCAGGATTGTGAAAGAATATGTGAAAATGCAAAATGATCTGCAACACAACGGTGAGACTAAAAAAACCACAGATCGGTGTCAAGAAGTAAGTTGTGCTTCCTATTTCAAGAAGTTGCTTGACGAGTTCCGTTTTTTTTGAATATGCTGAATACCTTGACGATGCTGTTCATTGCTGCGTCGCGTATATTCGGAGAGCCGATCACATGGCCAACCTTAACATCAAAACCAGAGAGATGGAGTGTAAAATCGTATTTTATGGTCCCGGTCGGGGGGGCAAAACCACCAACCTGGAATACATTTTTAAAACCTACCGGAAACAGACCACCGGTGAAATGATCTCCATCAAAACAAAGGGCGACCGCACCCTTTTCTTTGATTTTCTACCCCTTAAACTTGGAAAGATCCGAGGTTATGATGTAAGGGTTAAATTGTACACGGTTCCCGGACAGGTACGGTATGATGCCACAAGAAAAGTGGTTTTGCGAGACGTTGACGGCTTGGTTTTTGTGGCGGACTCCCTTCTTTTAAGGCGCGAACACAATATTTTGTCGTTACAGAATCTTCAGAAGAACCTCAGCGGATATGGCTTGAAAATCTCAGAAATCCCCCTGGTCCTTCAATACAACAAAAGGGATCTTGAAAAAGAGGGCATTCGTCTGCTGTCGGTTGAAAGTATGGAGAAAGACATGAATCGGCAATTGCAGGCCCCCTCTTTCTCCGCCAGCGCCTTTACCGGCCAGGGCGTCGGTGTTACCCTGAAAGAGTGTCTGAAACTGACGCTGCAGTCCCTTCAAAACAAATTGGAATAAGGTTAGCCCATGACCCGGGACAAAAAAGCCTCAAACCCAGTTCGTCCCAGCCGATGGCGCCGTTTTTTCGGATGGCTTGGGAGTTTCTGGCCTCACTGGCCCGTGGCGGCCGCCATTGTAACAGGCGGTGCATTGAATGTTCTGAGAAGTTTCAATTCCGAACATTTACCCTTCAGCCAGGTCAGCCCATTCATGGGACTGGAAAAGTCTCTGGCCATTCTGGGCAGCAGCACCCAGGCCATCTTGGGTGTGGGCCTTGTGCTGGTGGGTTTCGGGCTGTTCAGAAGGCTGAGCACCGCTTGGTCGTTTGCGGTGATCCTTCTGTTGATAACCCTGGGGGTAAACCTGGTCCAGCAACACTGGGGAGCGTGGATTATTTTTCCCGGCGTGATGTTGCTGGTGATGATACCGCTGAAGCGTTATTTCAATCGCCAGACCAAACTGGCCAACTATACCATTTCTCTGACCAGTGTCTTTGGGATTCTGGCTTACGGCACTTTCGGCGCGTATCTGCTTGGGAACGGTTTCCAACCGGCCGTTCATGACCTGACCACGTCTTTTTACTTCACCATTATAACCCTTTCCACCGTAGGCTATGGTGATATTTCACCCACCACGCCCGAAACGCGTTTGTTTGTGGTATCGCTCCTGGTTGTGGGGTTGAGTGTTTTCGCCACCGCCATTGCATCCGTTCTGGGACCGGCCATTACGAAAAGGCTGGGCCACATTCTAAGTCCTGAAGGAGGCCGAATAAAATTGGAAAATCACATCATATTGGCTGGTGAAGGCACCATTGCCGCCAATACCGCCGTGGAACTTGAAAAAAGAAAACTTTCTTTCATCCGCATCAGGAGCCGGATTGAAAATGCAATTCCACCCGGGGAAGGCGACATTATCGGGGATCCCACCGATGAGGCGGTACAACTGAAGGCAGGTATTCGAAAAGCCGTGATGGTTATTGCGGCGGGGGATAATGACGGTGATAATGCCTTTATTACCCTGTTGGCCAAAGATTTAAACCCGGAAGTACGGGTATTGGCGGTGGCCAACGCCATCAACGCCATTCGAAGGCTCAAACTGGCCCGGGCGGACCTGGTGTTTGCTCCGGCGGCGGTGGGCAGCCGCCTTCTGGCCAACCTGGCTGAAGGAGATCGGATTTCCGATGAGTTTCGGGATCTGCTTGAAGGCGGAGACGTCTGATAATCAGGAAAGATGAATCCCGGCCATGAAAAAAACGGTTGTCATCTATTTGATATTGCTGGTGTGGGCATTGTGCGCATGTGAAAAGGACCTTCCTCACGATTCAAATGCCGATGCACAGGGTCATATGCCGGCAACGTCCATAACCAGCAAAGCCAATGAACAGGTGTTGGAAGAGCTCCCTTTTTCCCATGAACAGGATTTTGAGGACAGCCGGCGGGGGTTGATTGCAACAGACCCGAATCTCCGTGTCAGGAACAAAAAAGGGAAAATAATATGGGATCAGCCCGCTTATACTTTCATCAAGGGGGCGGCACCGCCCAGCGTGAACCCCAGCCTCTGGCGGCAGGCGAAATTGAACAATATTCACGGCCTGTTCAAAGTGACGGAGGGCATATACCAGTTGCGAGGCTTTTGTCTGGCAAATCTGACCCTTATTGACGGCAAAAGTGGATGGATCGTGGTGGATCCCCTTATGACCCGGGAGACCATGTCCAGGGCCCTGGATTTTGCACGGAAGCACTTAAAAGACAGGCCCGTTTCAGCGGTTATCCTGACCCACAGCCACATTGATCATTTCGGGGGTGTGGCCGCACTTTTTAAAGAGGAGATTCTCCAAAAGCCCCATATCCCCGTGATCGCTCCAAAAGGGTTCATAGAAGAAGCCACCAGCGAGAATGTGATTGCGGGGATTGCCATGAGCCGAAGGGCCGGGTACATGTACGGAAAAAATCTGTCCCCTTCAGTGCGGGGGCACGTGGACAACGGTCTTGGGAAAAGTACCCCTTTCGGCACATTCAGCCTCATAAGGCCCAACCGGTTGGTGGACAGGACCCCCCAGGAGATGTGGGTCGACGGCGTTCGGTTTATTTTTCAGTACGCGCCCGAGTCGGAAGCCCCGGCGGAACTGACATTTTATCTGCCGGATAAGAAGGCCTTTTGCGGCGCTGAACTGGCCTCCCACACCATGCATAATTTATACACGTTGCGGGGCGCCAAAGTGCGAAATGCTTTGAAATGGAGTGCCTATATTGATCAAGCCATACATCTTTTCAAAGATGCGGAAATCTATTTCGGCTGCCACCTCTGGCCCATCTGGGGAAACGCCCGTGTGATGGACTTCCTTAAAAGACAGCGGGATCTCTATAAATACATCCACGACCAGACCATACGGCTGGCCAACGCCGGTTATACGCCTTCAGAAATCGCAGAACGGATCAAACTGCCCGAAAGTTTGAACACCAGTTTTTCCGAACGGGGCTATTACGGAACCCTGTCCCACAATTCAAAGGCGGTGTATCAGGCTTATTTCGGCTGGTATGACGGTAATCCGGCCCATCTTAACCCCTTGCCGCCAAAGGAATCGGCGGTTCGGTATATCCAGTTCATGGGTGGCGCGGACAGTGTCATGAAAATGGCCAAAGCCTCCTTTGAAAAAGGCGAATACCGCTGGGTTGCGGAGGTGCTCAACCATCTGGTGTTTGCCGAACCTGAAAACGAAAAAGCCAAGGCGCTTCTGGCCGAAACTTACGATCAATTGGGCTATCAGTCGGAATCAGGTCCATGGCGGAATATCTACCTGACGGCGGCCCATGAGTTGCGTCACGGATCTCCCGAAGAAGGGCTCGATCTGGTAAGTGCCATGGGGATTCTCAAGCTGACGCCGTTGCCGAGGTTTTTCGACAGCATGGCCGTGCGACTGAATGGGCCTGACGCCGCCGGTAAAAAAATGAGCATCAACGTCATGTTTACGGACAATGATGAAAACTATGTGCTGACGTTGGAAAACGGTGTTTTACACCACCACAAATCACCTCCTGACCCGGATGCAGACGCCGGCGTGGCGTTGACACACGACCTTTTTCTTAAAATGCTCGTGGGTCAGGCGGGCATCAAGGAAACCATTTTTTCAGAAGATCTCAAAACCACCGGCAGCCGCATTGATCTGGTACGGTTTCTACTCCTTTTTGACAAACCCAAGGCCAATTTCAATATGGTCACGCCATAGGATGAGAATTGAAACTGCCCACGCCCTTCATATGGAGCTTGATTTTTTCTTTACACATAAATCATTCTATCGTAAGTTCATTTACAAATTCTGCTGAAAAGGCAAACCCTTCGAAAGAGGGGGACGCAAAACCGTGGGTCTAAAACCGTACAGGTCATGATTGCCAGGTTGCCGAAAAGCTTTTTATTGCGCAGCGATACAGGCCCCTGTTTGGATGACGTCCCGGGGGCTTTTTTTGTTTTTCCCGCAACGGCCATTCATCCTGAATTTGAAAACCTCACAGTTCACACGGAGGTATCCCCATGAAACGAAACGGCACAGGTGCGAATGGCGTTTTAAAGCTTCGGCGACAAACGGAAGAAATGCTTACCAGGAGCGCGTCCTCCCTCAAAAAAATGTCTACCACTGATATTCGGAATCTTCTTGAGGATCTTCAAATTTACCAGGTTGAACTGGAGGCGCAAAATAAAATGCTCATGCGGATGCACATGGATCTTGAAGGTGCAAAAGAAGCCTTTCAGCAGAGTGAAATGCGTTATCGGACCCTGTTTTATGAATCCAGAGAAGCCAGGAGTCTGGCAAAAAACGGCAAAATTGTTGAGGTGAATGGGAAATGGTTGGAGTTGCATGGTTTTGAAGACGAAAAGGAAGTTGTGGGACGTGACGTCCTCCAGTTTATCTACGAAGAGGACCGGAAGATACTTGAGGATCGGCGAAGGCGATGGCCGGAAAAGCTGGAAGCTGTCTACGAACTGAGAGATGTGCGCCGCGACGGATCGGCCATGGATGTGGAGGTATATTCAAGCCGGATTTCCATTGGAGGGGAAGACGCCATCCTGGCCACCATTCACGATATCAGTGATCGCAAGCGGCTTGAAGAGCAGACACGGAAAATGCGGAAGATGGAAGCCATAGCCACCCTGGCGGGTGGTATCGCCCATCATTTCAACAATGCGCTGACATCCATCACCGCTCACACCGGGCTTCTGGAAATGGATTTTTCGAACAATGAAAAAATCATGCATTGCGTCAAACCCATGAAGCGGGCCGCTGACCGCATGGCGAATTTAACCGCCCAACTTCTGGCCGGAGGCCTCGGGGGAAGGTACTATCCCAGACCGCTTGTCATCAGGGATTTCGTGAAATCCATTGTATTGTCCATGCGTCAAAATATTCCCGATTCCGTTCAGATGGAGTTCAATCCGGCGCCGGATGTGTCAAGGGTCACCGTAGATCCGAAGCAGCTCAGCATGGTGATTTCCGCAGTTATTGAAAATGCGGTTGAGGCCGTTGGAAAGGATGGCTTTATTCATATTTCATGCGAAAAAGAGATGTTGGATGGGGCTTTACAGCGTGAACATCCCAACCATGAACCCGGGCCCTATGTATGCCTTCACGTTGAAGACAATGGGAAAGGTATGGATTCAAAAACCCTGGAGAAAGTTTATGATCCGTTTTTTACAACCCACTTCGTGGGCCGTGGGTTGGGGATGTCCGCTGCTTATGGAATTGTTACGAATCATGGTGGGCTCATTTGCATTGAATCAACGTTGGATATGGGAACCTCCGTCCGCATATACCTGCCGACTACGGAAGATGACGGCAACTGATTTGACGTGAACCCTTTGTTTGGTATTACTTAAAAAATGCCATAATTGAATTGCCCATATGGATAATCTTTGATAGCCTCTGAAAACGAATTGAGATTTCCGGACCACAAATTTTTGGAGGAACAGCCAAACCGGAAGTTTTGCGAGAAGGGGGACGTTATCATGATGGAACGTATAACCGTGAATCCAAATATATTGGGTGGCAAACCGATTATCCGGGGAACGCGTATTTCGGTGGAATTTATACTTGATCTGTTGGCCTCCGACGTCCCCGAAAAAGATATTCTGGAAGATTATCCACATTTGACAAAAGAGGATATTCAAGCCTGTCTCCGATATGCTGCACGCTCCTGTAAAAATGAGATTTATTTGGAGCTGGAGCCGGTTGCCGCATGAAATTGCAATTCATCAAAATTCTCGCGGACGAAAATATCTCCCCACGAGTGGTGAAGGCGCTTCGCGAATTGGGAATTGACGTGGTTGATGTTAAAGAACAGCATTGGTATGGTAAAGAAGATCAAGAGATCCTGGATATTGCCCATCGTGCTCAAAGGTTTGTTCTTACCCATGATTCCGATTTTGGAACATTGGCCATCAACGAAGGAAAACCATGTTATGGCATCCTTTATCTGCGGCCCAGGAACCTGAAAATCAGCAATGTTGTCCGGCTGTGTGAACAGGTGTTCCGCAATGATCTAGATGTTTTTCCCGGTAAAATTTTGGTAGTCGAAGAAACTCGAATACGGATTCGCCAAACTCGCAACGACGGATGAAGGATGTTCCGGGCAAGAAGCGCGAGTTTTCAAATCCTCAATTTAATAAAAAAACCTTGACATACACCATGGAAATAACCACTACTATAAAATAGCATTTTTGGGGCTCTTAGACTTAGAAGTTTTGAGTCGAAGGATTCCGGCCCTCAAAAAACTGCCCTATGTTTTCAACAGAAGCCTTTGTTATGGCGTGTGAGCATTTTCATTATTCGATTTAATTTTTTAACCTGAAAATTCAAATATTGGACAGTAAAAGGCCAAACCCATCGTAAGGTGGGGGCGGAAAGCTGCGGGTCCCATTTTTTGAGGGATAGCCGGGTTGCCTGGAAAATGACAGGGTTTTCAAAATCTCTATTTTTTTGTCCATCTCTCGTCACCGTGCCAACGGCATGGATGTTCTGCCATTTCTCCACACCCGCGAAACCGAGTTCACCTCTTTATTCAATGCCCCTGTATGAAAGTTTTCCAAAAAGACACACTTCTAACGGTTTCGATAAGTCTGAATATTTAAAATCATATTAACCTGTTACATTTTCAGCTGCTATGATCAGTTTCACTTGAGGCTCTTTGGAGGATCTTCTGATGGGCACAAAACCGACCTATGAAGAATTAGAAAAAAAAGTTTCGGAACTTCAAAAAGAGGTTGTTAAACTGATGCAGGTTGAGAAGGCGCTGAGGGAAAGCGAGCGTATGCTCAACGAAACGCAAAGGCTGACGAAAGTCGGTGGCTGGGAATACCATGTTGGAGAAAAAAGAACAAAATGGACGAATGAGGTCTATCGTATTTATGGCATTAGCAGAGAAGCCCACGATCCGAAGAATTTTAAGCAAGACATTTTATTTTACGCTCCTGAGGATAGAGAAAAAATTGATCGGGCCTTTCAAGCTGCCGTAGATAAAGGTGAACCGTACGATTTGGAATTACGATTCATTTAGGCAACAGGAGAACATCTCTGGGTGCGTACAATCGGGAATCCTGTTTTAAAAAATGGTAAAGTCGAAAAGGTTGTGGGGAACCTTATGGACATCACCGAGCGCAAGCGAGCGGATGAGATGCTATTGGCCGAGACACTGAAATTTGAACGGTATTTTGAAAATATCCCGCTTATGGCATACAATGTTTCATTTGATGGAAGAATAGCGGATTGTAATACTGTAGCGGTAAAAACACTCGGATATGATAGTAAAGCGGAATTACTGGGAGAGCCTGCCATTTCAACCTTGTATGCACCCGAGTCTCAAAAGAAGGCAAAACAGATTTTTGAAAAGTGGAAAAAGGGAAAGCGAATCAAAAACGAGGAGCTAAAGGTTCTCACCAAGCAGTGCAATGTCATTGATGTACTGTTAAATGTTGATACCGTTTTTGACCAAAAAGGAACTCCGATTTACAGCATCTCAACCCATTTGGACATCACTGAACGTAAAAGAGCCTACGAGGGAAGTCAGAGACTTCAAGCCCAACTCCGTCAGGCCCAGAAGATGGAGGCCATCACTACCCTGACCGGCGGTATCGCCCATGACTACAATAACCTTCTCTCTGTCATTATAGACAACCTGTTCATGGCCATAGAACAGGCGGAACCCGGATCTGCTCAGACAGATTTCCTGAATGAAGCCAACAGAGCCTCCTTAAAAATCAGGGATTTAACCCATGAACTGATGGCCCTTTCCACAGGTGGAGCACCAGGGACGGCAGTGGATTCGTTAAGGGAATTGCTGCGCAGTGCATCAGACGCCATTCCTGCTGGCAGTGAAATTTCCCAATGTGCGTCTATTTCGCAAGATCTCTGGCCTGTGTTTTATGATCCCCTTAAAATGAGGACTGTTTTCAGAAATGTTATCAACAACGCGGTGGAGGCCATGCCCGATGGGGGGACCCTTTCCATTAGGGCAGAGAACCTGCGGTTCGAGGATGCAGACTGGGTTCCAGGCTTTCCTCTGAAACCAGGGGAATATGTACACATTTCCATTCGGGACCAGGGGGTGGGTATTCCTGAAGAATACCTAAACAAAATTTTTGACCCCTATTTTTCCACAAAGGCTATGGGGGTGCAAAAAGGGGTGGGCCTGGGGCTTGCGACAGCCTATTCTATTGTTCAAAAGCATGAGGGATACATCGCCATTGACTCATCTCCCGGTGCGGGGACGACTGTGAGCATTTATCTCCCGGCCGAACCTGTGGAAGGAGAGGGTGAAGCGCAACCTGCAGAGGGTGTTGAGCCGGCCACTCCATCATCAAACCGGCGGGTATTGGTAATGGATGACGAGGAGATGTTAAGAAAACTGTCCCGGCAGATGTTGAAAAGGCTCGGTTATGAAGCAAAGAGTGTCAAAAACGGGGCTGAGGCCATTGACGCGTACCAGAAGCAAAAAGAATCAGGCGAACCTTTTGATATGGTCATACTGGACTTAACCATCAAGGATGGCATGGGCGGGGAGCAAACCATTCGGGAGTTGTTGAAGATCGATCCCCATGTCAAGGCTATTGTATCCAGTGGCTATTCTAATGACCCGGTGATCGCCGATTTTCGGGCATACGGTTTTCGGGGAACCATTCCCAAGCCTTACCAGGAAAAGGACCTGGAAAAGGCATTGAAAAGGATCTTAAAAACTAATGACGGCTTATGGTTGAACTGATTTTAGGGCATGATGATCGGAACTGATGGGGTCTATTATTTTGCCAACGGTCTGTTTTTTTACTCCGGCATCCGGGGTATGGGAAGGAATAGTTATTGCCTGAAAGGGTGTCCCCGTGGTAGAAAATCCAAACTATGGCATTTCCTTCATTTCCAGTAACAAGACGCCGCGATATGCACTCAGTTTACTGCCTGCCACAAGCTCACTGTTTCAAAACCATCCACACATTTTTCGTTGCCGTATTCCTTTCAACGACGATGTTAATCACCCTGTTTGGGGGGAACGTCCCCCAGGTCCAAGCCGGGAAGGCTGAACACCAGTCTGTTTATATGGTCAGAAAGGGAGACACCCTGGGGGAGATCGCCTCTCAATATAAGGTCTCCATCAAGATGTTGCGAAAGTGGAACAAACTGCGTGGCGACAGAATCTTTGAAGGACAGCGTTTGCAGATAAATTCAGTCCCCTCTGGTTTTCATATCGTCAAGGGCGGTGATACCCTTTCTGAAATAGCGCTTCAATGGAATATTCCCATTTCCCGACTGCGAAAGCTGAATCATATTTCAGGAGATCGAATATACACGGGTCAGAAACTCAAACTGGGTTCAGCCCGAAACCCGGACAGAACCCCCTCCATCAAGAAAAACGCTGAAGAAGTTGAAGACGAACCGTTTGAATACAAGGTCAAACCGGGAGACAATCTGTCTGCCATTGCACAGCGCTTCGATGTGGCCGTAAGCCTCATCAGACAACTCAACGGTCTTAAAAAAGACCAGCTTTATCCGGGACAGACCCTGCAATTGAAGCCATCTTCATTGGACGAAGCGGTACATGTGGTGCGCTCGGGCGAGACATTGTCTTCAATTGCGCTCAAATATCGAATGAGCGTATCAGAGGTAAAACGCATCAACGATATTGATGGCAGCAAGATTGTGGTGGGGCAGGAGTTGCGTCTCAAGGCAACGAAAGCCCACATCCATATTGTGGAACGCGGGGATGCGCTCTGGGAAGTGGCGCAAGCGTACGGATTGAGTGTGGTGGAGATTAAAAATCTGAATGGGCTCACCTCCAACCGGATTTATCCGGGGCAGGAACTTCAATTGGGGGCAAAGCCGGCCAAGCGTTTTGCCACCTATACGGTCAAAAAAGGTGATTCCCTGGGCGGAATTGCCCGTCTCCATCAGATGAGCGTGGCAGACTTGAAACGTATGAACAACATTCGCACCGCCCTGATTTACCCCGGGGATCAATTGAAGGTCAATCCTCTATTGCACAAAGGAAGGGAATGGCTCAAAATCAACGAGATCAACTGGGATGATCTAATGGGCGCTTCCGGGGGATTTAAAAAAATCACGTTCGGAAACGGTCCCTATTACGGCAGTCGCCCGAAAGCCCGCCGCCAGAAGAATCGTCGGTATTATGAGAGTGCCCCCCTGTCACTCTGGAACACCTTTAAGCGTGCCCGAAAACTCCAGACTGCTTTTGATGGAAAAATTTCCCGGATGGGCCGTCTCAGCGATAGCTTGAAAGGGTGGCATATTGTGCTGGATCCGGGGCATGGCGGTCTGGATCCGGGCGCTGTGGTAACCAATCTGGACGGCAACGGTAACAAGGTGTACGTGGTTGAGGATGAATATGTATACGACATTGCCCTGCGGGTCTATGTGATGCTTCGCCTGCACGGGGCCGACGTGACCTTGACACTGTTGAGCCCCAATCATCTGATCCGCCATTCTGATCCACCGATTCAAACTTTTGTAAATGAAAAAAACGAGGTTTATAACAGCGAAGGGTACAACAAAGGAAATAAAAGGGATCATTGGCCAAAGGGTGGGCGCAACGGGAATCTATCCTGCCGCATGAATATTGCTAAAAATGCTTTCAGGAATGCCCCTCGGAACAGGCGAATTTTTCTCTCTTTTCATGCGGATATCGATCACAGCGCTCCCAACGCTCCCCTGGTGTTGTATTATCAAGGCAGACGGACCGGGAAGGCCGATAGTAAATCGAGAAATTTTGCAAAATCCATGGAGTCTTTCCTGGGGGCGGGTACCGTTATTCGAGGTCAGAACCTCTTTGTATTACGAAACAATCCGGCCCCCATCAAAGTGATGCTGGAATTGCGGAATCTGGCTTATACAGATCATGCCTGGGCTTTGAGGTTTGAGGAATTGCGCCAGCGGGATGCGGAGAAGGTGGTGCGGGGCCTGGTAGAATATGTGGGAAAGAAAGGGTAAATGAAAATGATACACATCTTAAGAAAATGCCGTCGCCATATCTTTCCGGTATTGACTGTCCTGTTTGTTTTTCTGGCCGTTGGTTGCTGCAACGATTCTCAATCACCGTCTTCTCAGCCCAAACTGCCACTTGTGATCATCTCTGACGTTCATTTTACGCCCTTTTACGATACGACTATTTTCCATGATCTGGTTAATTCTCCCGTGGAAGATTGGGCCGATATTTTCGAGAGGTCAACGGTGACCGACCTTTCATCATGGGGCCAGGAAACCAATTATCCCCTTTTGATACGGACCCTGGAGGCAGCTTCCCGGAATATCGGTGAGGGTCAGGCGGCTATTTTCCCAGGTGACATCCTGGCCCATCAATTTCCCGAAAAATTTTTCAAACTCTACGGTGAAGAAGATCCTGAGGCATTACGTTCTTTCGTCTATAAAACCGTAGTGTTTTTTGCCACCCAGGTTCGTGAACGATTCGGCAATATCCCGGTGATGTTTACCCTCGGCAA
>ERZ891376.185-NODE-185-length-16538-cov-6.267852_pt1 | contig 16538 bp, 17 predicted proteins | sample MGYA00520906_ERZ891376 | MGnify/ENA primary metagenome ERZ891376 (study PRJEB32303, sample SAMEA104408695) | aquatic metagenome | biome: Brackish water; feature: Chemocline; material: water | place: Baltic Sea | collected 2014-10-18T08:59:00 | depth 139 m ...
GCAGATCGGTGCGGCGGGTGCGGCGGGGGCGATCGTTTCCGTATGGAACGGCCCATCGGCGGTGTTGGCCGTGAATGCCGTGCTGGCGGCCGTTGCCTGGAGTCTTCTGCCGTTGTTGCGGACCGACGGTGCCTGGGTCCTGGCCGACCTCGTCGGCCTAAGGGATCTCGAGGCGCCCCTTCCTCGTGATGCAGGCCGTCGCCGGCGTCGGGCCGCCGCCGGCGTTCGCATTGTGGCGGCGATCGTGTTGACCTTGGTGACTGCGGCCCTGCCTTGGCGACTGCGTGGTGTCGCGGGCCTTCTCTGGAACGGTCCTCCCGGCGTGGACGCCTTTGCGACTCTGGCTCTTGCTGCAGTCGCCGTTGTCGTCAGCGTTGCACTTGGACGGCGGGTCGCTGGACTCCTGCATCTAGCCGCCCGTGATCTAGGATGTTCGTCCTTGTGGCCGGCACGAGAAAGGCCCCGACCATGAGGTCGGGGCCCTGTCTACGTCACGGCTGTTCCGAGCCTACTCGTCGTAAAAGTCCATCCGGTCCACAGGCATGCAGACCGTCGAGGCGATGTTGGACAGGTGGCTGAAGATGCGCTTGTAGAAGCGCATGATCAGCACCAGGGACACGGCGTCGCTGGTCTTCAAGGTGCTGCGTGTGATCTCGGCGATGGCGGCCTCCAAGGCCACGCTCTGGCTCCTTGCGGTGTCGATGATGATGCGGGCGCGGACTTCGTCGCTCTCGGTGAAGGTTTCGGCCGTTTCGAGCATCAGGGTGCGGATCTCGTCGGCGAAGCCGCTCAGCTTCTCCTTGTAGAGGGAGCGGTCGGCGCTCTCGGGCACGAGCTCGTGGGCAACATCGTAGATGTTCTTGATGTAGTCACCGATGCGTTCGGCGTCCTTGACCGCGTTCATGAAGATCAGGGCGGTCGGAACATCATGACTGGCGCCTTCGACGGCCAGGTGGGTCACCACGCTGCGGCGCACCTCACGCTCGAGGTTGTTCACGCGGCGGTCGCGGTCGTAGAGCTTTTTCTGGGCCTCTTCGTGGCTCATGCCCTCGATCAGCACGCGGTAGACGAACTTGTTCATCTTCACGCAGATGTCGAGCATTTCGCCCACGCGGGCGCTGGTGCCCTGACTCCAGTTGTCATTGCGGAACATATCGCGGATCGATCCGAACACGTTCATCTCATTCTCCTTACGAAGCGGAACCCAGGGCCCGCGAGATCAACACGAAGATCAGGGGCAGCACGAAGAAGAGCCCCATCATGTAGTACAGAGCGAACCAGCGGTTGCGGCTGGTTCGCATGGCGAGCATACGGGCCAGGCGAAGGGGAATCATCCGCAACGGCTTGAAGGGGTAGAAGATCAAGATCCCTGAAATGTTGAAGAGCAGATGAACCAGGGCCACGGTCACCGCTGCATTGTTGCCGGCGAGAGAGGCCAGCAGGGCCGTCACTGTGGTGCCGAGGTTGGCGCCCAGGGTCACCGCAAAGGCACCCTCCAGCGGGATGATGCCCGCTCCGATCAGCGGTACCAGCAGGCTGGTGGTGATCGAAGAACTCTGCACCAGGACGGTCACCATGAGACCCAGGATCATCCCCAGGATACCGTTGTTGGCGATGTTCTTGTTGAACGCCCCCTCGGCGCGGCGCACGACCACCGAACGCATGAGCTTGGTCAGCAGGGTCAGGGCCCCGAACAGGCAGACCAGCGAGAAGATCAGCATTACGATGCCGTTGATCGAGCCGGACAGGCCGAGCCCGTCAGTCAGCAGGTGATCGAGGGCCTTGGTGGCCGGCTTGACGATCGCCTTGACCGGGCTGTGGTATTCCAGGCTCTGGGCCCCCACGAGGTGACTCGAAAGCCACGTCGCCGTCCGTTCGAGATAGTGGGTCGACATCTCGAGGGGGAAAAGCACGATGATCGTCAAAAGATTGAAGAAATCGTGCATGGTGGCGCCGGCGAAGGCGCGGCGGAATTCGGTGCGCCGGTTCATCGATCCCATGGCCACGATGGTGTTCGTGACGGTGGTGCCCATGTTTGCACCCATGATGATGGGAATAGCGCCCGACACGGTCAGGGCGTCGGCGGCCACCAGTCCCACGACGATCGACGTAGTGCCGCTGCTGCTCTGAATGATCGATGTGGCGAGAAGGCCGATCATCAGGCCGATCACAGGGTTGGTCGTGGTTGTGATCAGGGCCTCGCTGAAGTCCTTGCCGAAGACCTTGAACGCCGTACCCATCAAGGCGATGGCGAACAGGAAGACCCAGAGCAGGGCCAGCAGGGCCAGAATGCGCAAGGGGGTGGGCAGAGATCGGCTCTGAGCTCCCGGGTCGGGAGCGATCGTCGTATCGTGGAGAGTCATGTCATTCCTCGGTAAAACGACCTGTGAAGTGGTGCCCCGGTGGGGTCACGGTCGCCGCGAAAGTATCCCAGGAACAGGGCCGAGTCAAAACGTCATTGCCGTGCCGTCGTCCCCCTGCCACAATCGCGCAGTTGGCGACGGACGACCCGACGCCCCCGAACCAGGAGGTACCCCTATGCGAAGGAACGTGTTGCTGATTGGAACGGCAGTTATGCTGCTGGTCCTGGCCTTGACCGTCGGCTGCAGCGGCGAAAAGGCCGAAGCCTCGGTTTGTGCCGGTTGCGGTGCGGAAATGGACGCCAAAGACGCCACCATGATGGGCGATGCCATGATGTGCGCCGGCTGTGCCGAAAAGAAGGCCGAAGAGCCCGTCGTGGCCCGTCACGACTGTGCCGGGGGCTGCGGCATGACCGATTGGCCCGAAGACCAGATGACCGCACACGACGGTCAGTGGTACTGCAAGGGCTGCGCGGCCAACCTGCCTGAGGGTGAAGCCGGTTCGGACGACGACGGTCATGTCCATGACGAATCCGATGGCCACACCCACGGTTAGCCAACAATCCCGCTCTGCGGGTTGAACGGAGGCGGATCGGAATATCGATCCGCCTTTCCTTCGCTTTGCACCTTCGGCGGGTTTTCGTTACTGTGCTCCGTGTTCGGATGCATCCCTCGCCAAGCCGCCGCAGCCTTTCGGGCCCGGTGGAAAGGAACCGGTGACCATGTCCATCCTGAAAGTCGCCCGCATGGGCCACCCGGTCCTCCGGCAGATCGCCGAACCTGTCGATCCTGCCGACATCAAGAGCGGGGAGATGCAGGATCTCATCGAAGACATGCTTGAGACAATGTATGAGTACAACGGCGTGGGCCTGGCCGCTCCTCAGGTTCATGTATCCCTGCAGCTGGCCCTGGTCGGCGGCGACGAGGACGACGACGGCAATCCCATCGTACGTCCTGTCTTCAACCCGGTGATCACTCCGACCACCGACACCCTCTTCGGCATGTACGAGGGTTGTCTCAGCGTGCCGGGACTGCGGGGGTGGGTCGAGCGGCCGGTTTCCATCCATGTGGCTTATCTCGATGCCGACGGCGAGCGCGTCGAGCGTGATCTCGAGGGCTTTCCCGCCGTGGTCTTTCAGCACGAATGCGACCATCTGGAAGGTAAACTCTTCCTGGACCGCATGAAGGACATGCGTCGGTTGGCCTTCGAGTCGGAAGCGGAACGTTTTTTGCCCATCGATACGATGATCGACGGTCGCGACGTCTGACGTCCTACATCCTACGGAGAGGAATCCATGAGCAACGACACCACTTACGACGTCCTCAACCAACTGGTCGAGACCTTCAACGGACGACGTTATGATGCAGCGGAACGCATTGCAGCCACCATGCTCGACACCGCTGTCGGTAAAGACGAGCTCTTCTGGATGGGTCTGCGCGAAACCTGCGCCGGATTTTCCCTGATCATGGACGACGAATTCAAGAAAGCCGACCCCCTGCTGGTGGCGGCCATGGAGAAATTGCGCAATTTTGGGTATCGGCACCAGAATCTAGAGGTGACGAGCGTCCTGGCCGGATTGCGGCGGGGTGTGGAGGAAATCCGAATGGTCCAGGCAGGCGATAAGAAGATGTTCGACGTCAGCCTGTTGCCCAAGCTCAAGATGTCGGCCAAAGCCGACGCGCGCTGACCGTGGTTCGGCCGCAGTCCCAGGAGTCCCCATGATCCCCTCCAGCCATCCCCTGGCCGCGATCGCCCGCAAGGTCGAGGCCGGCGAACGCCTGTCGGTCGACGACGGTCTACAGCTGGCTGCGAGCCACGACTTGCCCGCCCTCGGCCTGCTGGCCCATTCGGCCCGCGAACGCCTGCACGGCGACAAGGTCTACTTCAACGTCAACCGGCACATCAATCCCACCAACGTGTGCTATGTGGGCTGCGAACTCTGTGCTTACGCCGACGACCCCAACGCCCCCGGGACCTGGTCGTATTCCCCCGAGGAGTGCGTGGAGATGGCCCGCCGCGACTTCATTCCCGGCACCACCGAGTTCCATATGGTCGGCGGCCTGCATCCGCGCTGGAAGTTCCCCGTCTACATCGACATCCTCAAGGCCCTCAAAAGCGCCTTCCCCGAGGTGCATCTCAAAGCCTTCACCATGGTCGAGATCGACTTCCTGGCGAAGATCGGCAAGCTGACCGTACCCGAGTGCATCCAAACGCTGCGCGACGCAGGTCTCGACAGCTGCCCCGGCGGCGGCGCCGAGATCTTCGATGAGACCGTGCGCGAAGCCATCGCCTCGAAGAAGATGTCGTCGGACCGCTGGCTCGAAGTGGCGGCCCTGGTCCACGAGTCGGGCCTGAAATCCAACGCCACCATGCTGTTCGGCCACATCGAGGAACCGCGCCATTGGGTCGACCACCTGGTCCGCCTGCGGGAGCAGCAGGACCGCAGCGGCGGCTTCCAGTGCTTCATTCCCCTGGCCTTCCATCCCAAGGGCACGAAGTTCGCTCATCTACCGGGTCCGGATATGGCCACCAAGCTCAAGGTCATCGCCATCTCGAGGTTGATGCTCGACAACATCCCCCACGTGAAGGCCTACTGGGTGATGCTCGGTCGCGAAGTGGCCCAGGTCGCTCTGCGCTTCGGCGCCAACGACCTCGACGGCACCATCAGCGACGAACGTGTGACCCACGCAGCGGGTGGCACCGCCGGCAAGGGCATGACCGTCGACGACATCCAGGAGTTCATCCGCTCTGCGGGCTTGAGGCCCGTGCTCCGCGATACCCTCTACAACGAGCTCCGGCCGGCCAGTTGAGATCTGTTATCACTTGTGTTGATCCGTAAACGCCTATTAACTTAGCGGGGCTTGGCGCCCGTCCGGCGCCGCATGTTCTTCTGTCAGGAGGCCCCCCTTGAGCGACGCTCCCCGCAAGTCCATCTTCAGCGGCTTCGGCAACTGGTTCTCCGGTCGCATCCGCTTCTATTACGCCAACTGGATCACGTCTCTCGGCAGCGTTCTGGCCATGGTGGGCGTGGCGCTGCTCGGTGCGGCCCTGGTCGGGCATCTCGTCAACATGGGGATGGGTCGGCACACCAATCCGTATGTGAACATGGTCACGTTCATGCTGTTGCCGGCGATGGTCGTGTTCGGCTTCGTGACGGTCGGCGTGGGCGTGTGGGTGCAGAGACGGCGGGAAAAGGAGCCGAAAAAGCACACGGTTGCCATCGAGGTGGGCGGTCCGGAATTCATCCGCAAGGCCATGCTCGTCGGTTTTCTGGCTCTGGTGGCGCTGATCATGTTCGGCAGCTTCGGTTACGAGGCGTATCACTACACCGATTCCACGGACTTCTGTCTGAAGGTATGCCACACGGTGATGAACCCCGAAGGCGTAGCCTACGAACGCTCGCCTCACGCCAACGTGGCCTGCGTGAAGTGTCACATCGGCCCGGGCGCCGACTGGTTCGTGAAGGCCAAGATCTCGGGTGTACGCCAGGTTTTCGCCGTGATGGGCGGCACCTACGAGCGCCCGATCCCCACCCCGGTCCATGCTCTGCGCCCGGCCCGCGACACCTGCGAGAGCTGCCACCGCCCCGAGCAGTTCCAGGGCTCCGAGCTCATCGTGCGCGAACACACCGAAACCGACCGCGACAACACCCAGAGCGTCACCGCGGTCGTGCTCAAGGTCGGCGGACAGCCCTTGCCCGGCCTGCGCGCCACCGGCGTGCACTGGCACGTCGATCCCGGCAACGAGGTGCGCTACCGCTCGGTCGACGAGAAGCGTGAGGAGATCGCCGAGGTCATCCAGAAGACCCCGGACGGCGAGGTGCGCTACCTGGCCGATTGGGCCGACCCCGAGAACACCGAGGGCGAATGGCGCGTGATGGACTGCATCGACTGCCACAACCGCCCGACCCACATCTTCGAGACGCCGGCCCGCGCCCTGGACGAGGCTTTTGCCGGCGGCTTCCTCGACGCGGGCATCCCGTGGCTGCGCCGCGAGGCCGAGCGGGCCCTCATGGAGGTCCAGCCCGACGAGGATACGCCCGCCGCCATCGCGGCCTTCCTCGAGTCGGCCTACGCCGAAGACCATCCCGAGGACCTCGACGCCCTGCGCGCCGGTCTCGCCGACGCCTCGGAACACCTCGCGGTGATCCTCGAACGGAACATCTTCCCCGACATGGAGATCGTCTGGGGGACCTACCCCAGTCATGTCGGCCACATGGGCCTCGACGGCGACTACCAGGAGAACGGCGGCTGCTTCCGCTGCCACGACGACTCCCATGAGAACGAAGACGGCCGGGTCATCAGCCAGGACTGCGATGCGTGCCACAACATCGTCGTCGAGCGGGAGACCGACCTGGAGGGGTTGCCGGACTTCGTGTCCGCCGTGCTGAGTCGGTAGTGCGTCGAAGGGGCTTGGACTCCCTCGTGTCCGCTCAGCCCTGCGGGCAAAACTCGCTCCGTCGAGAGGGTCCGGTCCTCCCTCTTCCCGGCCTTCGGAGGAGTAGCATGTCAGAAGTGACCATCGAGGATGTCCGCACCGCCGCCCACCGTTTGCGCGGCGTCGCTCACGTGACGCCCGTCGTCACGAGCCGCCTGATGAACGAGGCCGCCGGCTGCAAGCTGTTCTTCAAGTGCGAAAACCTGCAGCGCGTGGGCGCCTTCAAGTTCCGCGGCGCCTGGAACGCCGTGTCGCAGCTGAGCGAAGACGAGGCGGCCCGCGGCGTCGTGACCCACAGCAGCGGCAACCACGCCCAGGCCCTGGCGCTGGCGGCGCGTGAGAGGGGCGTACCAGCCCACATCGTCATGCCGCGCGGGGCCCCGGCGGTCAAGCGGGCGGCCGTGGCCGGCTACGGCGCGCGCATCGTAGAATGCGAACCCAACCTTCAGGCCCGTGAAACCATGGCGGCCGCTGTCGCTGCCGAGACCGGTGCCGCGTTCATCCACCCCTACAACGATCTCCGCATCATCGCCGGCCAGGGTACCGCGGCCCTTGAGCTGTTGACCGAAGTTCCCGACCTCGATGCGATCATCGCCCCGGTCGGCGGCGGCGGGCTGATGTCCGGCACCTGCATCGCCGGACACGGTCTGAATCCCCAGTTGCGGATCATCGGCGCCGAGCCCGCAGGAGCCGACGACGCCGCGCGTTCCCTCCAGGCGGACAAGCTCATTCCCCAGACCGGGCCGAACACGATCGCCGACGGCCTGTTGACCAGCCTCGGCGATCTGACCTGGCCGATCATCCGTGATCACGTGGAGTGCATCGTGACCCCGGACGATGTCGACATTCTGGCGGCGCTGAGGTTGTTCTGCGAACGCACCAAGCTGATCATCGAACCAAGCTCGGCCACGGCCGTAGCCGTCGCGCTGTCCGCCGAGGTGCGTGGGTTGGGTGTGAAGCGAGTCGGAGTGATCCTGTCCGGCGGCAACATCGACCTCGGTGCTTTGGCCGGTCTGTTGGCCTGAGGCCGGCCTTGGACCCGCGGTATAAAAAACCCTAGCTTATAACCATCGCTGCGACGAACCGGGAGGAGCGTACCGTGAGATCCCTGATTCCATGTCTGGTCTTCGCGAGCTTGATCGCCGGTTGCGGCGGCGACGATCCCGTCACCCCTGAAGATACATCCTACAGCGTGACCGTCACGGTCGTCGATGCCGCCGGAGCACCCGTCGAGGGCATCAACGTGAACATCGTCAACGATGTGTTCGTCGATGCGGACAAGGTCGATGATGTAGGCGACGATCCGGGCGACGCCATGGTTATACTACCCATCCAGGTCCTCGAAGCCTCCCTCGTCAGGGTCCGCGTCCTGGACATCGAGGGCGCCACCTTGCGCACGGTCGTCAGCACCGGCATGTCGGCGGGCCGCAACCTCGTGCAGTGGGATGGACGCGACGACGACGGCATCGCGCAGCCGTCCGGCCGCTATTCCCTGTCGGTCATCGCCTTTCCCGCAGAGGGCAATGTTCCCCTCTTCAGCCGCACCGTCGATGTATTTCTGAGGCGCACCAGGGCGTCCTTCACGCTGGGCATGACAGACATCGATGGAGTCTACAGCACCATCGACATGCGAATCCTGCCGGGCTTGTACTTCCTCGAAGACATGATCGCCACGGATGCAGCAGGGCAACGCAACGGCATTCTCAATGTCCTGGAAACCGCGACGATCACAGTGTGGCGTGACGGTGAACCGTCGGTTTCCGAGACGATCGCCGTCATCTACGGTCCGAATCCCGTCCGGATCATCTACGATACCTCTGATCTGGTTGTAGAAGACTCCCCGCCCTCCAAGTCCCGTGCCCCCTCGACCCGACTAGTGCAGAGCCTCGACGAACCCGTCTGGGGACTGGGTGATCCCTACCCCAACCCCTTCAACTGATCCCACCGGGAGCGGCTTCGCTGCTCCCGCCATCCGCGCTTGCGAATCCTCGTCCACGTTCGTATCCGTGTTGACCTGATCACACGGCACCAGGAACGCATCGGGGACAATCATGACCTTCGCCCGGGACCCGAACAACGACGACGCGGCTGCGGACTGTCACATCGACACATGGGCCTGTGCCGACGACTGTGACGTGCGTTCTTTTTCCCTGGTCAGGCAGTGCGACGTCCGTGGTCTTCTGCACTGCCACACCGACTACGCCGGCGGCGCCCACCCTCTGCGCAGCATCGTCGACACTGCACGCGCCCTCGAACTCGATTACCTGGGCGTGACCGACAAGGCCAAGATCGACGACGCCGACGAAGGGTTATGCCTCGAAGGCATCGCCTACCAGCGCTCCGAGATCAGGGAGTTGAACGAGGAGTTCAAGGACCTGGTCCTTCTCCACGGCATCGAGGTCGAAGCGGCGGTCGACGGCTCGCTCCCGCTGCCCGATCATGTCCTCGATGAATTCGACTACGTGGTGGCGACCCTCAAGGACGACCACGGACTCGACGCCGCCGGATTCACAGCCCGCGCCTTGCGCGTGATCATGAACCCCTTCGTCAACATCCTTGGTCATCCCTGCGGCGATTGGATGACCACCTGCAGCGGCGTCCCTCTGGACCTCGAAACCATCCTGACCGCGGCAGCCAAAGCAGAGGTCGCAGTGGAGATCGATGCCAACCCCTGCCACGTCGACCTCGATTGGACCCACTGCGCCAAAGCCCAGGAGCACGGCGTAACCCTGATCATCGCTTCCGATGCCCACCGCGCCGCCCGCCTCGCCGACTATCGTCACGGTGTCGAACTCGCCCGTCAGGCGGGCCTGTGCTGTCGGCAGATCCTGAATACGCGACCCCTCGACGACGTGCGGGCCTTCTTCAACCGCTGATCCCCGAAGCACAGACGGCGGGACTTGAGCCCCGCCGTCCATCGCCGTGGTGTCTGGCCGCTAAAGAGTGTCCAGCGGCGTGATGTCCCGGCTCAGATCCTCTAGAATCTCCGGCAGGTCCTGTTCCCCCACCTGGAAATACATCTGCTTCTCGGGCAAGGTCATGACCACCGGCCCGAACTCGCAGCCGCCCAGACAGCCGCTCTGGAACACCTTCACCTGCCCTTGCAGTCCACGCTCTGCAACCATGTCCTTGAGGCGCGCCCGCAGGTCGGCGCTTCCCTTGTGACCGCAGCACGGCTTGGGGTGGCCCTCGGGCCGCTCGAAGGTACACACGAACGCCATACGTTCGAAGGGGGCCGGGCGCTTGATCATGCATCGTCCTTTCGAGGCGTGGGCAGGCCGGCGGCCACGGCGGCCACCAGGTCTCCGACATCGGATTTCTTCACGGCGGTCCAGAGGGTAGAGTCGCCGGGGGTCATCACGACAGGGCCCTTGCCGCAGGCCCCGAGGCAGCCGGCAGGAACGACCTTCACACGTTTATGGAGTCCTTGGAGCTCGAGCTCGTTGCGCAGGCGTGCACGCAGCTTGGCGCCTTTCGTGAAACAACGGCCGTCCTTGCGTGTGCAGACGAGGATCACGGCTTCGTGGCTGAGGTGCTTTTTATCCATGGCGGCGATGTCCGTATCGTCATGATGCCCAGCGTTTCTCTGTCTCGAATCGATCGGGGCACACAATAAAGGGCAGACCGGATCGTGCGCAATGGTATGAAGAAAGGGGAGCCGCAGGGCGGCTCCCCTTGGCTCGAGCCAGAGGAGGGAAACATCGGGGGTGGTTCCAGCTCGAGCAGCAGCTCCAATTCCCTAAGGAGATTAGGGTGGCGGGGGTTGCTTTGTGAATACCATCAAGGTTTATGCCAAAACGCTGATCCTCAAAATCAATGGTAACTCATTATATGACAGCTAGGTACATTCACTGTCAAGAGACACATAGCGCCGGAGATCCGTCATATATAACAGTGTCGCCAAATATGAAAGCCCTACTGCTTGAAAATCCCCAGTTTCCTCATCCGCCCTCGTAGTGTGCTGGGATTCAGACCCAAAGCGCGTGCAGCGCCCTGTTCTCCCTCTATTCGCCACTTTCTGGCGCTCAGGACTCGAGTGATGTAATCCCGCTCAACTTCTTCGAGAGTTCTCCGCAGATCTGAATCCTCGGATCCGGGCCCTGCATTCGAAACGAGTCGGTCCGACAGCAACAGGCGCGGCCCTGGCGAAGTGATCACGGCCCGCTCGATCACGTTCTCGAGCTCACGCACGTTGCCGGGCCAGTCATAGGCGCGCAGCGCGTCGAACACTCCCTTGGAGATCGATGTGATGTTCCGGCCGGATTTGCCGGCGAAGCGTTTGACGAAGAACGAGGCCAAGGCTTCGATGTCATCCTTGCGGTCGCGCAGGGGGGGCACCTTGATGGGGAACACGTTGAGGCGGTACCAGAGGTCTTCACGCCAGAGTCCCTCGCGGACGGCTGTCTCGAGGTCGCGGTTGGTAGCGGTGATGATCCGCACATCGGACTTGAGGGTGCGCGAACTGCCTAGACGCTGGAACTCCCCCTCCTGCAGCACTCGCAGCAGTTTGACCTGCAGGTCGGGAGGCAGTTCTCCGATCTCGTCGAGGAAAAGGGTGCCGCCGTCGGCCACTTCGAATCGTCCCGCCCGCCTTGCATCGGCGCCTGTGAACGCGCCGCGCTCATGGCCGAAGAGTTCGCTCTCGATGAGCGTGGGGGGGAGCGCCGCACAGTTCACGGTGATCAGCGGGTGGTTCCGGCGGCGGCTCATCCGGTGCAGCGCCCGGGCGATCAGTTCCTTGCCCGACCCGGTTTCGCCCTCGATCAAGACGGTCACGTCCGTCGGTGCCACCTGCTCCACGCGGAACAGGCAGAGCTTCAGGGCTTCGCTGTCGCCGATGATTTCTTCGTGCTCTCCCTGCAGGCTGATTTCTTCCCGCAGGATCGTGCACTCGGCCTCGAGCTGATCCCGCAGACGTGCGTTGTGACCGAGGGCCTCGCGCAATTCCATCTCGGCGCGACGACGCTGCAGGGCGCCGGCGAAGACACCGCCGAGAATGGTGGCTCGCTGGATGTCTTCGTCTGTCCAGCTTCGCGAACAAATGAGACAACCGAAGGCGAGCATCGCTTCGACCACTCCCGCCACCGTCAAGGGCAGCAGAGTGCCGGACCTGATGCCCTGATCTGCCAGGTAGGTCGGTGAGGCACCGTCGGCGGGCAGTTCGTCGAGGGTCGAGAAGGAGATGACCTCGCCGTCGAAAAGACGCTCAACGGTGTCGGGAAAGTCCGCCGAGGTGCGGTCCATGGGCGGCGGCGGGACCTCGGGTGCGTGCCAGAAATGGGTGGGGAGCAACTCGACACGTTCGTGATCCATGGTCCACAAGACGCAGCGGTCGGCCCCGAGAAAAGTGGCGACATCCTTGAGGTGGCGCGTGATCGCTTTGTCCACCTCGCGTGCAGGTAGGCTGACGAAGGCGCCCGTCAGTTCGGCGAGAAGCATTTCGAAACGCAGTCGGTCGCGGAGACCGGCTTCGGCCACGGTACGGGCGGTCACGTCCTGCACGATTGTGCAGATGCCGGCCACGGCATTGTGTTCATCACGTACGGGGAAGTAGCTGGACTGCCAGCTGCGTTCGTGGTCGGGGTAGGCGGGAGTGGTGCCCTGGAACTGAACGTCGATCACGGGAAGGCCGGTTTCAAGCACGCGCCGGTAATGGGCCAGCACCAGCTTGGACAGTTCGGGCAGCATTTCGGTTACGCTGCGCCCCAGGTGATCGTCGGCGGGGCGGCCGTTGTAGCGGGCGAGGGTGTCGTTGATTCGCAGGTAGCGCAGGTCGGTGTCGAGGAACGCCAGACCCAGCGGGGCGGCCGTGAAGAGCTGATCAAGGAGCTGTTGTGGCCCGAGGGGACTGTGGGTCGTCATGACGTCTCCCGTAGTGGTGTCGAGGCTGATGTGGCGGTAGGGTATCACATCGCGATACGGTCGTCATGGCGCAGCCGGGCGTGCGCAATCACCACGGATGTCGTCGTCCCGGGGAGACGATTCACAGCACGCGTTGCTGAAGGACGCCGCCTGTCGAGGATGGGCGCGACGGCACAACCCCTTGTCGGTATGTCCGTTGATGAAGCATATGGCAAGAAGAAGCCCCCTGGCCCCGTCCTTGCCAAAGCAGATCACGGCGGCAGGCCGACCAGGATGAGACGAGGGTCGACGCAACCGAGCGCCGGGATCGTCAGCATCGTTCCGACTTCACCACGGATCCGCTGGCCCCTCGGAACGACGCGACTCCTGGTTGGAAGGGGGTCGGCCGACGCCGCCGGACCCACCCGAACCCGTACGATGCGAGGGCAAACCATGACCTTGAGACCGCAGGCTGGACTCCCGTTCCTTGCGCTGCTGATCTGCCTTACGGCCACAGCTCGGGCAGCAGACGCCGAAGCCGTCGCATTCCCCGACACCACCGCCATCGCCGCCGGCGCCGGTACCGAAGACGACCCTTGGCTCATCGACATCGACGCCCTGCTGGCCGAAGGCTTCGCCGTGATCGTCGCTCCCGACACCACGTTCGCGGTGGCCGACGCCGAGGCCGACACGATCCGCATCGCCGCTCCCCGCCTGCGCGTCAGCGATGTCGTGCGTCGGGTGAGCGAAACCATGGACGACATGTCCCGCAACATGGGCGAACAGACGTTCACCATGCTGCAGCGCGTCGATTTCTGGACCCGCCGCGGCGACGCCGAGAAGGAGAAGCGGACGGAGCTCACCGAGGCCTGGCGCATCCATGTGGACGAATTCGGCGAACAGCGTTCGTCGCGTCTCTTCCAGCGGTAACGCGAATGGAAGGCCGGCGAACTCGACAAAGACGAGACGGACACCGAGATCACCCGCGAGTGGCAGGAGGAGGTGGCCCAGGAGATGATGGACATGCCGTTTTCCCTGCTCGCCGCCAACGCCTACCGCTACGAGATCAAGGAACGCACCCTGATCGGCGAGCACCTCGTGTTCCGCATCGGCTTCACACCCAAGAGTGCGTTCGAACCGGGCTTGGAGGGCGATGTCTGGATCGACTACTCGGACTTCGTGATCCGCCGCATGTCCGGTCGTCTGGTCGGCCCCATGCCCGTACCGTTGATCATGAAGGGCGTGCCCCGGTTCGCCTTCACTCTCAAGCAGGTCGAAGGCAACTGGGTGACCGAGGCCATCCAGGCGACGATCCTGCTCAACAGCGTGCTGCCAGGCATACCCGAAGAGATCGAGCTGTCTGTGAGTCTCGACGACTTCGTGTTCGGCCCCGTCGCGGAGGTGTCGCGATGATCCGCGGGGTGATCCTCTCACTCGTTCTGCTCGGCACGGCACCCGCGTTTGCCGACGATCAGGCCCCTGCCGCAGCCCCCCTCGATTCCCTGATCTGGATCAGCGAAACGGCGGCCATCGATTCGCTCAACAGCTATTGGCGCAATCTCGAAGACGATTGGTATCGGCCGCTGACCATCGACGACCTCGACGGCATGCTCACCCGCGGCCGGCTCGACACCCTGTCCGGCCTCGGCGACTCGGAACTCATCCGCATGATCGATGGACGGCCGTGGCGCGTGGACTTCCAGCCGCTGGCCGGCCTGCACTTCAACCGTGTCGAGGGTTTTGCTACGTCCGTACAGCTCAAGGTCGATCGTCCGGGATTGCGCCAGCCGTCGTGGACGACGCGGGCGTCGTATGGAATGGCCTGGAAGCGGGCCACGGTGGAGTCCGCCCTCGCGATCCCCCTGCTCACCAGACGTCCCCGCGACGAGCGCAGACGCTACCGCGCCGCCCCCTGGACGAGTCTGGCGCTGGAGGCCGAGGGCGGCCGCACCACCCGCTGGTTCGCCGGCGACAGCAGATTCGAAAGGGATCTCGAGTCCGTGTTCAGCGGCGAAGACCCAAGCAGTTACTTCGAGCAACGATGGTGGGAGACCCGTCTTCGGGCCCGGCCCGTCCCGGGACTCGCGCTGACCGCCGGCGTCGGCGGCGCAGACGATCGCCCCCTGGCCGTCGCCACGCGCTGGAGCCTGTTCGGCGACGAGGCCGACGTGCCGAACAACATCCGCGCCGCGGCGGTGGCCCGCCGCTCGGTCTCGACGTCGCTCGAGTGGAAAACCCACGCTTCGACCGTGGGGGCGGAACTCGACTGGCACCGTGTCACCAGCGGCGCGACCGGAACGGGCAACGGTTCAGTGACCTGGTTTCGCCAGCTCAAGGGCTATGCCCAAGCCACACGTCACGATCACCTGCACAACGAGTGGGTCGTGCGCGGCGAGTGGACATCGGTGGACCATCAGGCCCCGGTGCAATGGAAAACATGGCTGGGCGGCTGGGGTTCGCTGCGCGGCTACGAAGCCGGTGAACTCGTGGGCGACCGCGGCGGCTGGGTGTCTCTCGACACGCGCTGGAATGTGGACCTGTTCAAGACGCTGCGCGTGCCGCTGCTGAAGAAGTTCGGCCTGCAGCCGGTGACGTTCGTGGAAGCCGGGCGCACGTGGAACGCTGACGGCCCCGATGCGCCGTGGACCGAGCCGGGTTGGCGTGCCGATGCGGGCTTCGGTTTCAGCCGGGTGCTGGGCGTGGGGGAGCGCGGTCCGGAGTCGCTGCGGCTGTACATGGCGCGGCCGGTGGGGCAGCACATGGACGATGAGCCGTGGCGGGTTGTGGTGGCTATGGAGTGGTGGTAGGGGCCGAATTGATTATTCCAGTCGAAAGAATCGAGAACAGGATCCTGCTGATTCGCAATAAACGGGTCATGATCGATGTCGATCTTGCGGAATTATTTGGAGTCTCAACAAAAAGACTAAACGAACAAGTGAAGAGAAACGGAGGGCGGTTCCAGGATGATTTCATGTTCCGGCTGACGGAGCAGGAGAAAGAGGAGGTGGTCGCAAATTGCGACCACCTCGGTAAACTCAAATATTCAAAAGCGTTGCCGTGTGTGTTTACGGAGCACGGAGCAATCATGGCTTCAAACGTTCTGAATTCGCCAAGAGCAATCGAAATGGGTATCTACATCGTTCGTGCATTTGTGAGTCTCCGTCGCGTTGTTCTCGATCATCGAGCAATGGGACGTAAGTTGGACATCTTGGAGAAAAAGCTGGTCATGCACGATGAGCAGCTCGTATCGATTGTCCGGGTTATCAAGTCGTTCATCACAAAAAAGGAAATTCCCGAGAAGCGACGCATAGGGTTCGAATCACTACAAGCCATCACCCCTCGTATCCCAACCGATTCCGACTCAAGCGCATAAGCTCAAGGGCATCCGTATGCGTGCAGAACAGAGCGGCGAGCACCTCTCGTCGAGACTCGATCACCGTGGCCAGGGCCGCGGGCACGCCGTCTGCGAACGGAACGCGATGGGGCTCATTGATCATGAGGGTCTTTTCCTGCTCCCAGAGATCCGCCTCTTCATCCAACCCGGCTGAGCGTAGTGCGCTCGCCCTGCGCTCCATCATTCCCATCAGGGCAAAGCGGGCGTTGTCGGCGATGTTGCCGGGACGGGTTTCGGTTTTGTTCAGCACCGGCTCCTCGCCCAAGGCCGTGTAGAAGACCAGGGCATAGATCCAGACGTACTCGCCCATCCCCATATTCTGTTCCAGGAGAGCTTCGTTCCGGATGCCGGCGAACTCCCCGAGAAGCCCCGGCGCCGCGACGATGGCTCTGATCCGATGCATTCCCCTGCTGATGTTATTCCACAGGTTCGCGCCGCCGCTCGCCCCCGGCTCGGTCATGGCGATCATCCCGGCATGCATGCCGCCGAACTCGTCGCAGATCCC
>ERZ891376.201-NODE-201-length-15850-cov-5.297119_pt1 | contig 15850 bp, 16 predicted proteins | sample MGYA00520906_ERZ891376 | MGnify/ENA primary metagenome ERZ891376 (study PRJEB32303, sample SAMEA104408695) | aquatic metagenome | biome: Brackish water; feature: Chemocline; material: water | place: Baltic Sea | collected 2014-10-18T08:59:00 | depth 139 m ...
CAATCCATATGTCAGTCAGGGTGATACAAACATGCTTTACGGTTTATCTGTCAGGTGTGTGATGGATTAAGTACCCCTACAGAAACACACGAAGGTATTTACATTTGATTATTCACTAAATTAGTTATTTCTATAGGTGTTCATGAATGCTTGGCATTTCGATTCTTGTCATTCGTAAATCATGTTCATTCTTGTGCATTTTCAGAAAGCCTTACCCTATCCCCGAAAACCACTAAAAAAAATACTCCCACTATTCTGCCACGGTTGAGATCAGTCCCTGATATAATTTTGGCTCATAAACTTTTTTATGTTCCATTAAAAAACGGAGGTTACAATGAAAACATTAAAATCAGTACTGGTCGCAACAATCGTTGCAATTGCGTTGATGAGTTTTGTCGAAAGCCCTACTCATCCGCCGAAAGAAAACCTGATTAAAATTACGATTGAGCAGGCTCAGACAAATTCCGGACTGGTCATTGCCATGTACCAGCAATTGAAGCCGGGCATGCTGAAACCGGATCAGAATGGTCTGTATGTTGGTGTGGTCAAGTATCATTTCAAGAGAATTGAGATCAGCGGGACACTTGAGGCATGGATCGTATTTTTCCGCAACGAACCGAAATGGGCTCACGATGAATGATCAGAATTGCTCAGGTTGATCCATTGTAAAAGGGCTGTCTCAGTGGTTTGAGGCAGCCCTTTCTGCTGGAGTAAAGAAAATAGTTAAAGTCCTGCTTTTTCGCTCCTGTCCCCAGAACCAACGCTGCCACACCTGCCATCAAACTACCAATCACAGTGTTGGCGATGATGTCGACAATCATAACCTGAAAAGGAAAGAGGTTCATCCCACTGAAGAAATAAAGGTCAAACGTTAAGGTAACCAGGAAGGTGATGACCACTCCTTTCCTCCCAATGACATTACTCACAAACTCGCCAGTTCACCAATTCACCACCTCAGGGTTACGAACGACAAAGGTGTATTGTTAACAACAGCATCAAAACAACCCCATTCGATGATAAAATCCCGGATTCTGTTGATTTTGTTTTATGATGCCTCCTGTCCGGATTATGTTTGTAGCATGGAAACAGAGATGATGAATTTTGAGCCCATCCGCCTCGATGCTATGTCAAATGTGAAGCTGATGAACCGTGTTGACCGTAAATTTTGGTTTCATGAAGCTGAACTTCATGCTATTCTCCTTTCGGTAATGCCTTTTTACAAAGCACTGAAAATAGGGGAGAGCAGCCGGTTATCCTATGCTACCACCTACTTTGACACACCTGATAATATCCTTTACAGGCTGCATCACAATGGGAAGCTGAACAGGATCAAGATTCGCCGTCGTACCTATTTAGAAACGGATCTCAGTTTCCTCGAGATCAAATTTAAAACCAACAAAGGAAGGACGATCAAGCGACGCATGCCGACGACCCTTGGTGAAGAGATGTTTACCATCACAGAAGGTGAGTTTATTCAGGCTAAGACCTCATTCATGGCGGAGGAGCTGATCCCTGGACTTACCAATGCCTTTTCACGAACGACCTTGGTTAGCATTGAGATGAACGAACGGTGCACAATAGATACCGGGATAGAATTTGGCTGGAATCTACGGGAGAAGATACTTTCCAACCTTGTTGTGGTGGAGGTTAAGTCGGCGGGCCGCACCCGGAATTCCCCCCTTGTTCAGGCACTTCATGACCATGGGATCCGCGAATCGGGTTTCAGTAAGTACTGTGTCGGAAAGCTGGCAGTGGATCCGAACGTCAAACACAATGCATTCAAGGCAAAGATGAGAAGAATTGATAAACATATTTTAAACCGTGCATCATGAACGAAGCAATTCAAATCACCCTCCCCGAACTGACCAGTCTAGCTGTATGGGAAGAACAGATGAGATTCCTTGGAATCAAATTGATCAACGTCAGTGATTTCACCGAGCTCTTATTGCGCTTCCTGGTGAATGCTGTAATGGTGTTCCTCATCGTACACTATATGTACGCCAAGCGAAGCAAACGAAAGGATTTTTATTTCAGCTACATTGCCATAGGCGGCGTTGTATTCCTGCTCTGTTTTCTTCTCAACAACGTGAAACTGGAGTTGGGATTTGCACTGGGACTTTTCGCCATCTTCGGCATTATCAGGTACAGGACAGATACCATCCCAATCAAGGAGATGACCTACCTTTTCATTGTGATCGGCATCTCGGTGATGAATGCCATTGCCAGCAAAAAGGTGAGCTATGCAGAGTTGCTGTTCGTCAATGCCGCTATCCTGGGCGGACTATGGCTTCTGGAAAAGAGGCTGATGCTCAACCGGGAACAGTCTCTCCTTGTATTGTATGAGAAGATCGAAAACATCAATAAGTTGAGTGAGGAGGCACTTCTGGCTGACCTGAAAGAACGAACCGGCATTACTGTCAAACGGTTTGAGATTCATAAGATCGATTTTCTGAGAGATGTAGCTGAAATGACCATCTATTTTAACCCAAACGGACAGCATGAGAACAATCCAGAATAGTATCTGTGGAAGGGGTCTGATTCAGATTTCTCCTTACTTATTTCTTATTTCTTGTTTCTTTTGCCGCGTCTCCCGAGTCCTCGGGATCCTCGCAATGACAATATTTCTTATTCTTTCCTCTGTTCAGGGGATTGGGCAAGTGACACAAAACGACTTCCAGATGAGGAATTCGTTCGAGGCGAGTATCAAACTGGTCAAGAAATTGCGACTCAACTTAACTCCTGAACTTCGTATCGATGAAACCTTCTCTGTTGACCGGTTTTTGATGGCGGGCGAGCTGGCTTACAAGCCGTGGAAATTCCTGGAAGTTGGAGGTACATATCAGTTCATTGTGAATCCCAGGCCGGGTAAAACAACAGAGTTCCTCAACCGGTATGCATTCCATGTGACCTTCTCGAAAAAAATCAAGCGCTTTGATCCTGCAATTCGTGTAAAATACACCAATTATGCCGAAGATGAGCCCAACAGCCAGTTTCTCAAATACAAGGTGTCGGTCAATTACGATATCCCGAAATGCAAACTTACGCCATCAGTAGGCATTGAAGCCTACCATCAGCTGAATGACAATTATTTGTATAAGCTGCGCTACATGGCGGGGGCCAGGTATGCCCTCTTCAAAAATAACTCCATCGCACTGGAATACAAGTTTGATTATTACCTGAAGGAATACAGGAACAAGCATATTATCAGTATCAGTTATAAAATTAAATTATAGGAGGGGTACATTATGAAACTGATCAGTCTATTTGCATTAACGATTTTACTAACCATCACCAGCGCTTGCCGAAAGGCACCAACGGAGAATCTGGAGACGCCCAACTGGAGCGAGTACACACACGGGAGCGACACAAGTCCTGATTATGCAAAGGTCTTTAACCAGGATGAGGTGTTACGGATTGATATTGTGATCACCCCTAATGATTGGGAGACCATGCAGGCCGACCTGGCAGCCAACCTGACCGGTGGGGGTGGCCCTCCGGGATCGATATCGGGCTTTGATCCGGTATGGGTTCCTTCATCCCTCTTTTTTAACGGAATCGAATGGTACCAGGTTGGGATCAGGTACAAGGGGAATTCAAGCCTGAGATCATCCTACCAACAAGGCATTAAGAAATTGTCGTTCAAACTCGATTTTGACCAATTTGAAGATACATACCCAGCTATAAAAAATCAACGCTTTTATGGCTTCAGGCAGCTCAACCTGAAAAACAACTACGACGATCTTTCAATGGTCAGGGAACGGGTTGGGTCTGACCTTTTCCGCCAGTTTGGGCTGGCATCACCAATTGTCACTTTCTGTGCATTGTATGTGGATTTCGGTTCCGGACTTCAATATTTCGGGCTTTACTCACTGGTTGAAGAGGTGGACGATACTATGCTGGGGAGTCAGTTTGGAAGTGAGACGGGTAATCTCTATAAACCCGATGGCCCGGCAGCCTCTTTTGCCCAGGGCAGCTACAATGATGCCGAGATGGAGAAGAAGAACAATGAATCCGCAAGCGATTACACCGATGTTCAATCCCTGTATTCTGCAATAACAATAGTAATAGGGTCACAGATCCCAATCAGTGGAAAGCAGATCTCGAAGAAATTTTTCAAACAGATATTTTCCTGAAGTGGCTTGCTGCCAATACAGTTATGCAGAATTGGGATACTTATGGAAGAATGACGCACAATTATTACCTGTATAACAATCCTTTAGGGAACCAGTTGACCTGGATCCCCTGGGACAACAACGAAGCATTGCAGAATGGGAAGCAGGGGGGGGCATTGAGCCTTTCACTTGATGAAGTAGGGAATAACTGGCCATTGATCCGATACCTCCTTGATGATGCTGAGTATATGCAGAAATACAAGGAATACATGCTTCAGTTCATCCAGGAAGTCTTCATGCCAGATGAAATGACCACCTTGTACAGTACATACTATTCACTGTTGAAAGATGCGGTCTACGCCGAGGAACCCTTCTATACATTCCTCAACTCGGATGCCGATTTCGACCAGGCCATTGAGGCCCTGAAAACGCATGTACAAGAGAGAAACGACGCCGTGAATACCTACCTGAATCAGTAGGTCCAACGCACCACTTCACCATATCACCACCTCACCATATCACCACCTCACCACCTCACCATATCACCACCTCACCACCTCACCATATTTCTACATCCGTAATCCCATTTATTGTAGTGTTGTATTAATCAATAACCCTGGGCATTTACCCTATATCAAAGATACTCCACATTTTTTATTCTTCTGCAGATAGGCAGCAAATTTTCATGTACATTTGATATCATATGAAAGAATTGACCATTATATTTTTCTGTACCTGGAAATTCGCAGCAACTTTTCCTGTTGCAATATATGTCATGGGAATGTCGTTTACAGAAACGCTTATTTACACCAATATCGGCGGTATTTTAGGAACCGTTATATCTGTTTACTTTTCCCATTTTCTCATTAAAACCTGGAATAAATACTGGCCTGAAAAGCTTAGGTTTCGCAGAAAAACAAGTAAAATATTTACAAAAAGAAACAGAAGGTTTATAAAAATAAAATCAACATATGGTTTAATCGGGATTGTAATTTTAAGCCCTGTGATTTTATCCATCCCAATAGGAGCATTTCTTACAGTTAAATATTATGGTAACAGGATAAAAAACATTGTCTTTCTGATAGCCGGACAGGTTCTTTGGTCGTTTGTTTATACCGTCTTTTATACACAGGTTAGAACGATTATTTCCTGATATATCTATTCTTACGATGACAATTGATGGAATAAATTATTTATGGGATCCTGTACCTTCTCCAGAACCGGAACTGCGTCAGTGTTGTCCACCGCATCAGCTTCCTCAAGAATCGGAAATGCATCAGGTAGTGTATCACAAAATAGGTGGCGGTGAACAGGATAATCATCACCACCCATTTGAGCGTCATACTAATCCACGGACTCAGTGAGAGGAGATCCGGGACAAATTGGCTGGTCAGGTTGACTATTTGGCTGGCGATCCAGGGATTGACAAATACCGGGAGAATCCACAGGAAGGGGATCAGGATATTGTGATTTGTTTCGATGGCACGTTGCGGACAGAAGTTCATGCAATGCATACAACTCTCACATGTGAGCTTCCAGAAGGGTCGTTGATCCTTGAGGATGATGGACTTAGTTGGGCACGCTTTCAGGCAAAGATGGCAATCATTGCACTTATCGGTGGCGAAAAAACTCTTGGCGATGATATACCGGCCAATCAATTCGTAACCAATGGCTATTGGAAGGAGCAGGATATCAACCGGCAAGGTGACCAGCGCTGTCCAATAGCTGCTTTTTCTCTTGAACAAATCCCCGGAAAGTTTATCAATTTTACTTTTCCACCTAACTACCATCGACTCCACTACCTCCTTTTTAAGGCCCGGATGGAGTGATATCCAGTTTGATGGGAGGTCGACAGGGCGCATTGCACGGACGTGATATCCCTTCAGCCATAGAACCATTGCCGGCAGAATCTGCGCCAGTCCACTCAGACCGGGAATAAAAAGTTTGGAAATCTTCATCCCTGCCCTGGTGTTGATGATGAAGACATCTGATCCCGGAAATGCCCTGAACCGAAAGATCAGTTTCAGAAAGGAGTGGGGGAGGTTGAATCCGTGAGTGGCAGAGCAGAAGCCGATAAGAGTGTTGCCAGTCAGATCAGGGAGAGGCTCTTTCAGAAACTTCCAGAACGGGACTATAATAGCATGTATCCTCTCTTCCGTAGCTTTGGCCCCGATCCATTCCGAAACCCGTTTGGCATTTCCGGTTCCGGAGTAGTAGATGATGAGAAGGTTCTGGTAGCGGGTCATTTGGGTATGAGTGTATGAGGGTATGAGTGTGTGAAGGTGTGAGGGTGTCAGGGTAGATTATTTTTCTCTACAAATATAGAAAACTCCAACACTTCATCAAGCGAAGCCTCCATCAGGCCGTCAGGCCCTCCGTCAGGCGCAGCCTCCATTTTTTCATGCTGTTTATAACAAACCAACAAGAAATCTGAATTTTTTCTAAAAACAGGTATAACCTTTTAATGGTTTTCCTGATTAACCAGAAAAAGGAGCTAGAAATAAAATAAAAGTTTCATTATAACGAAACATTTATTACCTTTGTCATGGTTGAGAACAGGTTTCAGATTATTTTTCTGAAAGAGGCACGAGAATTTATTTTGGAAATTGACTATAAGGCAAAAAGCAAGATCCAACTTACCCTGAAGAAAGCACTTCTATCTAATGATGTGTCTTGTTTTAAAAAGATCGATCAGGATATATGGGAGTTCAGGACAAAATTCAAACGCATGCAATATCGGTTGTTTGCATTTTGGGATAAAAGGGATTCGTTGAACACACTTGTAATTTGTACACATGGGATAATTAAAAGACGATCAAAAATTCCCAGGAAAGAAATAGACAAAGCAAGGAATACTAAAAGAGAATATTTCAGTCATTAAGTTTGTTAAGATGAAGCAGAAATTGAAAACATATACTCTTGATGAGGTTATTGATCAGTCTATCGGAAAAAGGGGGAGTCCGGCCAGGGAGCAGTTTGAACATGATTTACAAATGGAGATTCTTGGCGATTTAATCAAAAAGGCTCGAAATGAGCGACAACTTTCTCAGGAGGATCTTGGTAGGCTCGTCGGAGTTCAAAAAGCACAGATCTCGAGGCTTGAAAACCACACAGGAAATGTGACTTTGAACACAATCCTGAAAGTTTTCAATGCACTTAAAGCCTCCGTTAAGTTTTCCATAGAGTTGGATGGGGAACGACTTTCGCTCGTTCCCTGAACATCCCTTTAAAACTGGTCTGATTATCCCCTATATTTGCTCTGGTATATTCCGGATGAAAATCAGATTTTTAAATAACCCTCCAATGAACAGGTTTAAAATGTTTTCCTTTGCGCCAATCAGCATGTGGCTCCTTGGACTGTCAATTTTGCTTACCTCAGTTCGCATGTATGCCGAAGATCCACCAGATGAGATCGAAAAGTCAAAGCGTCCCACAGTCGGCCTCGTACTCAGTGGGGGTGGAGCCAAAGGCTTTGCCTATATCGGACTGCTGAAGGTGTTGCAGGAGACCGGATTGCAGGTGGATTACATCGGTGGATCCAGCATCGGGAGCATCATGGGAGGGCTCTATGCCATCGGGTACCATCCCGATTCAATTGCAAAAATGATCCGGATGCAGAACTGGACCAGCCTGCTTAGCGATAAGATGGAGCGTAAGTATGTTGCATACGATGAAAAGGAGTTTGGCGAGAAGACGATTCTCTCTGTCCCTATCCGCAATAAGAAGATCAGTTTGGGCAATGCATTCTACCAGGGGCAGCAGGTTGACATGCTGCTGAACCACTACTTTTCACCGGCTTACAATATCTATTCGTTCTCTGATTTTCAGACACCGTTTTTGTGTATGGGTACAGATATTTTAAACGGTGATGCCATTGTCCTCAACAAAGGCTATCTCCCCAAGGCAGTCAGGGCAAGCATGTCGATTCCCGGGTACTTTGCCCCAACCGATTACATGGGATATTACCTCGTTGACGGTGGTGTGGTGAACAACTATCCCGTAAAACAGGTGAAGGATATGGGAGCCGAAATTATTATCGGCGGCGATGTCCAGCAGGGATTATATACAACCAAAAAACAGCTGAGCACGATTACGGCCATCCTCGACCAGATCACATCTTTCCCGGCTATTAAGGCGAACCAGGTTGGCGACAGCCTGACAAATCTCTCTGTTAAAATCAAACTCAACTACGGGATGATGGATTTCGACGATTTTGATTCGATCATTGCCGCAGGTGAACGGGTTGCCAGGGCCCATTACCACGAGATAAAGGCACTTGCCGACTCGTTGAATGCCCTGGAGTTCAGACCCCTTAAGAAATATGAGACACAGCCACTCGACTCTCTTGAGTTTGGTGAGCTCATGGTGTTGGGGAACGACCGGACTCCCGCAAAGTATTTCTATACCTTTTTTAAGGATATCAAGGGACATCGGATTGCTATTAAGGATCTGGAGACCATTATCAAATACATGTACGGATCAAACTATTTCGACAGAGTCTCCTATGAGATGGACAATACGAAATCGCCTCCCGACCTGGTGATTGATGTACAGGAGGGTGCTCCCGGAGTTCTTTCTGCCGGCGTTCATTTCGACAACGATTACAATGGAAGTATCATCCTGAACGGTGTATTCCGGAATGTGCTCGGCAAGAATACCAAACTCTTCGCCAACCTGATACTGGGAACCAATCCCCGTGTTAAACTGCTCTATCTTGCCGGTTGGAACGGAAAGGCTGGCTTGGGTGTTCAAGTTGACCTCTATTCATTCAAGTTCAACACCTATGACAAGTCCACCAAGGTAGACCAGCTTACTTTCATCAACAACAAGGCTTCGCTCTTTTTCAATTCCATGTTTCTGAACATGTATAACATCAGAGCCGGATTTGACTACGAATATTTTCGGTTCAGGCAGGACCTGCAGATTGACACCTCGATCACCAAGTATCAGAATTTCAGCAGCTACGGCACCCCTTTTATTTCCATCAATGCCGATACCAGGGATGATGCCTACTTCCCAACCCGGGGATTTCTTGGGACCATACGTGCCGAATATGTCATGCCATTATCTGGCAACTGGGTGAAGCAGATCTTTACCAACTCAGCGATTATCTACTTGAAATATATCCAGAGCATACCCCTCTCAAGGAAATTCACTATCCGGCCGGGTATCTTCGCCGGAGGTACCATCAAGCAGTCGGATTCCCCGCCTGTTCAGCACCTCTTTGCCCTTGGCGGGCTGAATAACAGGAATTACGTTGAGACATTTCTTGATTTTACAGGAGCAAAGTTCCTTCAGAATTATGGTAACTATGCACTGATTGGACGGCTTAAATTGCAATACAATCTCTTCAAAAACAATTACATCACATTGCGTACCGACGTGGGTGGAAGTGAAGAGACTTTCGATGAGTTGTTCCAGCCACGGAGTTTCTTAATGGGGTATGGGGTTACCTACAGCTACTCCAGCTTCATCGGACCCATTGAACTAACGCTGATGGGCTCCAACATCAACCCCGGCCCAATGCTCTTTCTCAACCTTGGCTTCTGGTTCTAATGGATCCTCATCACCATGGCACCATGGCACCACTGCACCACTGCACCACATCACTATCCCTTCGGCAACGTAAAAATAAATTTGCTCCCTTTTCCCAGCTCACTTTCTGCATGAATAGTCCCTACATGCCTCTCAATGAACTCTTTACAAAGGATCAAGCCCAGGCCTGTCCCCTTCTCTCCGTCTGTTCCACCGGTTGAATTAACCTCTTCCAGTTTGAAAATTGACAACAATCGTTCTTTGCTGATTCCCACTCCACTATCTTCTACAAACACCTCAACGGTATGATCAAAGGCCATCGATCCGACTTTTATCTGGCCATTCTTCTGAGTAAACTTTATGGCGTTAGTGATCAGATTCAGTAAAATTGACTGGAGCATATCGGCATCAGCCATGACAAATAGATTCGATTCGATCTCATAGGTGAGGTTGATATTCTTTCGAATACAATTGACAGCCAATTGGTCAGCGACATTACTTATACAGCTTCTCAAGTTGAGCCGTTCGGGATTGAAATCAATTCCCCCTCGTTGCAAACGCGACCACTCCAATAGGTTCTGCAGGAGGTTGAACTGGTTTCTGAGGAGTTGATGAAGCCTTGCACTGTATTTCCGCATCTCCTGGATGGTCAGCTCCTCCGTTGGATCAGCAATGACCTCGCTGAGCCCGAGTAGCCCGGAGAAAGGGCTTCTCAGGTCATGTGCAATGATGGAGAAGAACTTATCTTTCGCCGCATTTGATTCCCGAAGTTCTTCATTAATCCGCTGGATCTCTGTCTCCATCATTTTGCGTCCGGTGATATCGGTCACAATACCCAGAATAGCCTGCTCTCCGTGGTAAGTGATCAGCTTGGTATTCAGAACAGTATATGTTTTCCGGCCATCTTTTTTTATCAGGGCATATTCATATGCCTCCACTTCAATACCGGCTTGATGTTGCTTATACTTTTGACTGACAAGGTCTCTGTATTCCGGTGCGGTTAATTCCATGAAGTTGAAGGCTGGATCGTATAACTCTTCCAGTGAGTAACCTATTAGGTCTTCACATACTTTGTTTGCATAAACAACTCTCCCCTTCACATTGATGAAGATCATGCTTGGGGAGTATTCAGCAAGGGCTGTTGAAAAAGCCTTTTGTTCTGATATATCTGTGATTACATTAGCAAGATATAATGGGGTTCCATCTTTGTCCGGGATCAAAAAAATGTTCTGAAGCGTTGGTGTCACTTTCCCGTTTGTGCTGACCAGGGCTATTTCTCCGGTCCATTGTCCCTCTTTCAAGGCTTTCGGCATGATTTCATCCTGAAGTCGTTGCTGGTCTTCAGAGAGATAATATTCAGGGTATGATTTATTCAACACCTCCTCCAAATTCTCTTCATCCAGGATCCTCAGCAAAGCTGGATTCATATAAATAACAGAACCATCTAAATGAGCCATCCCGAGCCCCTGACCAGCTGCCTCCGTAAATAGCTTGAACACAGCTGTCTGTTCTTCGGTCTCTTTTTGTTTCTGCTGTTTCTGTTCCATCTCCACGTGAATTCTTGTGGCCTCCTGTGAAAGCTTGTCAACCTCTTTTTTCAGACGGATTATCTCGTTGCCCTCGCCCTCTTTGTCGCTGGATATGACTGTCATATAGATAATTTTCGGAATATCAGCGAGTAAAGATACAACCCTAATCTTAAAAAGTCAACACAGGATATACACCGTTATTTGATTTACCGCCGGGTCATTCATGAAAGAAAAGATATTTCTACCTTTGCATCCGCTCTGTTTCATCTGAACATCTTCTGCTGATGCGTAAAATTCTGAAATGGTTTCTGAAATTGATCCTCTGGATACTTGGGTTTCTGCTCCTTGTTGAAATGATCATCTACTTCCTGGCACCGATTTATGACTTCCAGGAACCCGAACCCTTCTCAGGTGACCAATGGTACAATCCCTATCACGACATAGATACGGGGAATTGGCGACGGGCTAACTTTCACTTTCATACTGAGCGATGGGCAGGGGTCACCTCAGGTTCAGGAACAGAAGAGGAGTGCTACGAGCAGTTCAACCGGCTAGGATATACAGTGGCTGCTCTTTCACACTATCAGCACATCACAGAATTTCAGAAGGATTCTCCCTATTACATTCCCACTTATGAACATGGATTTGGCATCAGGAAAAAGCATCAGATTCTGATAGGGGCAAGAGATGTTCTGTGGTTCGACTACTCTATTATACAGAATATCAACCATAAACAACACATTCTCAATCTCCTTCGTGATGATAGCGAGATTGTTGCTGTTGCTCACCCCGATTGGGAAAATGGCTATACAAAAGAGGATATGAAGTACCTCTCCAACTATGACCTGATGGAGGTACTGGACAACAACTGGCGCTCCTTCCCCCAATGGGATGCTGCTCTGTCGGCCGGTAAACCGGTCTACATGCTGGGCGACGATGACGGTCACGATATATCCGATCCCTATGTGGTGGGACGGCGCTGTACTTACATCAATTCCCCTACAAGGAACAGCGATGACCTGATCAGGAACCTCAAATCAGGGAATGCCTTCGGAGCCGATATCTATATGCGTGAGAATGAGCCATTCGAAGAGAAGGAGCAGCAGGTACAATGGATCCCGAAGATAACTGATGTAAGGATACAGAATGATACGCTTTGGGTTAGGACTGATACCATAGCCATGAAGTTTACCTTTATCGGTCAGGATGGGAAACCGCGGAAGGTTCAATATCTAACCGATGCCGGGTGGTACAAACTTCAACCCGAAGATACCTATATCCGTACCGAGGTTGTCTTCTTCAGTCAGTACAATCATCCCGGAACGATCTTCTATCTCAATCCGGTATTCCGGTATAATGGGGATCCGCCATCTAACAGGCTGACTGCCACTATAAATTGGGAACGGACCTGGATCTTCCGGGTCATGATGTTCGGCTCCCTTGCAGTTGGTCTATGGCTGATTTTCCGATATCAATGGCGAAAACGGGGCATCAAAAAAGTGGGCGCATGAACGAAAATCGGAATATAAACCGGGTACTGATAATCCTGTTGATTGTCTCTGCCCTGATCAGAGGTTTTGTTGCCGGTTTTATCGAGTTCGGGTTCGATGAGGTCTATTACTATACATATGCTCTCTTCCACGACTTAAGCCATTTTGATCACCCTCCGATGGTAGGATGGATGATCCAGCTGTTTTCCCTGAACCTCTGGCTCGATCATGAATTTTTTATCCGGTTACCTGCAGTAATCTTTGGAACTATCAATACATGGGTCATTTTCAAGATTGGATCTTTCATCAAAGATCCACGAACTGGATTGTATGCAGCATTTCTCTATACTTCCTCTTTTTACGCTTTTTTAATCTGCGGACTTTTCATCATGCCAGACGGACCTCAAAGCCTCTTCTGGTTGCTCACGCTCTGGTTTCTGCTCCGCTCCCTGCCGGATGCCAGTTGTAGCCGGATAAGCCGAAATTTTCTCTTTTTTGCTGGAATCACTGTTGGACTGGCCCTTCTTTCGAAATACCATTCAGCTTTTCTGCTAACTGGTGCGTTCATCTATCTATTGCTCTATAACCGAAAATGGTTTTCTGTAAAAGAAGCCTGGTATGCCTTTATTCTGGCTATTCTGATCGTTCTCCCCGTAATCCTGTGGAATATCGAGAATGAATTTATCAGCTTTACTTTCCACAGTGCCCGAACAACCACAGAGAGCGGTCCCTGGCTACATCCTGAATATCTCGTTGTGGAACTCCTGGGCCAGTTCTTTTACAATAACCCTGTCAATGTTGTACTGATTGTAATGGCCATTATAGCGCTGGGTCGCGGCTCCGGGTTCCTGGAAAAAAAATATACCCGCCTGATCCTTTGGATAAGTCTTCCAATGGTAGTGACTTTCCTGATTTTCGCTCTTTTTGCAAGTACCTTGCCTCACTGGTCTGGCCCGGCCTACCTGGGATTCATTCTAATTGCTGCGGCCTGGCTTTCGGAACGAAGCAAAACAAGGTATCGGCTAAAGCTTTTTCCAAAGCCTGTCGCCATCGCTTCATTCCTTCTGCTCACAATCATAACTCTGGCTGCAGGTCAGATTCGTTATGGATGGATCCCATTATCGAAATGGGGAGCCAGGGATTTTACCCTTGATATGTATGGCTGGAGACAGCTTGGAGAGAAATTTGCTCTCATCTCCGAATTTGACCGCGAACTCCTGCTTATCGACGCCCAGGCACCTATTTTCACTTTTCGTTGGTTCCCGGCTGCCAATTATGATTATTACATCGGGCGGAAAACCGGACATAGGGTATATGCATTAGGAAGCCTGGACCGTATTCATAAATATCACTGGATCAACCAGGAGCGGGGCAATCTGCCTTTCGGAATGGATGTTTATTATTTGGCACTCAGTGATGACTTCGAAGATCCCCGGAACTTATATGGAGACCTCTTTACGGTGATCCAACCCTCGGATACCATTGAAATTACCCGGGGAGATGAACTGGTGAGAAAAGTTTACGTCTACAGGATGATTGGTTTGAAGGAAGAGATGGAGTTTAAGCGATCTGGAGTTAATGAAGAGGCCAATACGGATGGTGAGCGTCTCCTCATATTCCAGCGGCAGATTCACAACAGTCCCGAGTGGATGAATGTACTGCGGAAAAATGCTGTAGAAGAGCAAGTCAGTATTGAAGTAATGATTGTACGGGAGGCGCAAAAAATGCTGGATCGGGAAAAAGAGGTCCAGTATGATCTCCGTAAGCTCGACAGCCTTCAGAACAACTTTGTTATTCAAGATGAACCGGAAAAAGATCAATAAACGGTCATAGGTTCATTGAGTCATGAAGTCATGAGGTCATGGAGTCATGAGGTTATACCCTGATACTCTCATACCTTCACACTCTCATACCCTACTTCCCTACCTCCCTACCTCCCTACTCACTTAGGTCCTGTCATCTTCCGTGGATCCACAATTTTATTGAACTCCTCTTCGCTGAGCAGACCAAGTGCCAGGGTAGCCTCTTTCAGGGTGGTGTTTTCCTGGTGGGCCTTCTTGGCGATCTTCGCTGCGTTGTCGTACCCAATGTGAGGATTGAGGTAGGTGACCAGCATCAATGAGTTCTGCAGATTATTGTTAATGGCCGGCAGATTGGGTTCTATGCCAACTACGCAGTTGTCGGTGAAAGAGACAGCCGCATCGCCTATAAGCCGGGCCGACTCCAGCACGTTCTTAATCATCACAGGTTTGAAAACATTGAGTTGAAAATGGCCACTGATGCCTCCTATATTGACAGCTACATCGTTACCCAGAACCTGGGCACAAACCATGGTGAGCGCCTCGGGTTGTGTGGGATTCACCTTTCCCGGCATGATGGATGATCCGGGTTCATTGGAAGGAAGGATCAACTCTCCGATCCCACATCGCGGACCTGAAGCCAGCAGGCGAATGTTGCTGGCTATGTGCATCAGGCTAACGGCCAGGGTTTTCAGCGCGCCGGAGGTCTCAACCATCGCATCGTGAGCCGACAAGGACTCAAATTTGTTGGGTGCGGTGACAAAGGGAAGGCTGGTGAGATTTGCAATCTCTTTGGCTACCAGTTCATCATACCCTATAGGAGCATTCAGTCCGGTACCAACTGCCGTCCCTCCAAGTGCCAGTTCGGCCAGGTGCGGAAGGGTGTTTTTCAGCGCCTTGATCCCATGCTCAAGCTGTGAGATGTAACCTGAGAACTCCTGTCCCAGTGTCAGTGGAGTAGCATCCATGAGGTGTGTACGGCCGGTTTTCACAATATCGGCAAATTGTTGTTGCTTGGTTTTCAGGACACCAATCAATTTCTCAACTCCCGGAATGGTATTGGTAATTACCATCGCATAAGCAGAAATACTCATGGCAGTTGGGAAGGTATCGTTGGATGATTGACTTTTGTTTACATCATCGTTTGGGTGAACAAGAGATTTTCCGACACCCAGTATTCCACCGTTTAGCACATGTGCACGGTTGGAGATCACCTCGTTGAGGTTCATGTTTGTCTGGGTTCCCGAACCGGTTTGCCAGATGACAAGGGGGAACTGGTCATCCAGCTTACCTTCCAGGATCTCGTCACAAGCCTGCACAATCAGATCCTTTTTCTCTTCCGGAAGAACACCCAGTTCAGAATTAACAATCGCGGCAGCTTTTTT
>ERZ891376.202-NODE-202-length-15807-cov-8.115096_pt1 | contig 15807 bp, 16 predicted proteins | sample MGYA00520906_ERZ891376 | MGnify/ENA primary metagenome ERZ891376 (study PRJEB32303, sample SAMEA104408695) | aquatic metagenome | biome: Brackish water; feature: Chemocline; material: water | place: Baltic Sea | collected 2014-10-18T08:59:00 | depth 139 m ...
AATCATTCAAAGCGTTATCAGTGTCAGCATCATCCGCAACACTCACATAATCATCCACCCCATCAAACCAATACCCCGGCCCGTTACTGAGCATGTCTGGGAAGTTCTGGAGGTCTACTGCGTAGTTACCTTGTCCGTCGAGGTCACCGCCTAATTGTGGGGTTGTGTCTTCGCTTACTTCTGTCTTTATAGCAATTCCATCCTGCGGTAAAATATTAATCTTAAAAGTTGTGGTAGTTATTGCAGTAACAAGAACGACATCACCGGCACTTGCAGTATATGTGGCCGCCCCCTGAACTGTGATATTTCCAGCGTGGGTAAATATAACCGCCCCAGCACAAATCAAAAACCTTTGTGACCCTGCCTGAGCTGCCGCCGGAAAATCTGTGATTGTCTCAGTTCCGGTAAAATTAATTACATTCCCGGCTGCTGCCCAGATTGCGGAAGTTGTGGCATGGGAGGCTACCGTGGCATATGCTCCGTTTATAAAGCTCGATGCTGTAAGTGTTGTAAACGCCCCGGTCCCAGGAGCAGTTCCACCAATTGGACCAGGTGATTTTAATAAATCTGCAATGGTTATTTTTTTTGATGTTGGTGTTCCCGCTACATCATCGACAATTTCCAATAAATCAGCAGTTGCCGGAGTTGTTAATGCTGGTAATCCGGTTATTTTAACATTAGCCATTTTGTACCTCCTGGATAAATGGAATCAAAATCATCATTTCATCAATCTTCAAAGATACATTTTCTTTGTCAAAATCAATAACGACCTTTTTCCATTCAAAGTTAATTTCTATATTTAAAAGTTCTGCAAATTCTTCGTTAAACTTTACTGGGTTATCAAATTTTATCCCATTCCCGTTTGATATCACATTTCCTTGATCATCCAAGCTGGCATACTTTTTGATTAGCTTTTGCTTCTGATCGAAATAAGGTTTTGCCTCTGTTTCTATTTTGTCAAAAATCCTTGCTAAAAAATATGCTGTTTTAATTGAAAAAGATTTGTTCAATAATCCGGGTATATCCTTTTTTGATAATGCCTCAAAATAGTGGTTTGTTAGTTTCATTTTGCTCCTTATGATGCCTGTGATTCTATTATTTGAATTGAGGTTTTAGACACGCCACCGAAAACCCTTCCTGATGGAGAACTATTTCTACCATTTACATAATATTCTCCAGAAGATACTCCAGCTCTTAATCTGAAAGTAATTGCAGACGTACCACCTGCAACCATTCTATGCACTAAGGCTATCACATTTGAATGATTTGTAAGCAAATATCCACCTGTGGCCGCCAAAGCATTTATGACCGCATCCCGGTGCAAATGAACGACAACGGATGTATTATTTGAGCTTACTGTGATTAGTGTTCTTACGGTCAAAATATTAGTTGAAGCCTTTGGGGTTATCGCAGCGGTCAAAATCTGATCACCATCTGTAATAGCTGGGATATCATCAGAGTATGCCGTCACTCCTGTATTGGCTGCGTAAGTTGCATCTTCGGCCCAGACTTCCTGAACCTGCTGGCCTGATATTATCCAGTCACTTTTTAAAGCTCTGAAATTTTCCCGTACATCAGCAGAAACTATAGATCCGCTATCTGGTGGTTTTGTTGAATCATATGCCATTTTAAACTCCTATAATTGCTAAGTTTCCAGTCCCACCGACATCAGCCCCGGCAAGATTGTATAAATGCACTGTTACTGAACTGGCAGACTCTGCTGAGATCATTGGGACAAGCGGAGTTGCACCCACCGCTGTAACTGTCACCCCCGGAGCTGCGTTAAATCCTGTTAGAGGTATTACTGTTCCGCCGGCTGCTATTGTCACGTTAAATCTATAAGAAAATAAATTAATCAGATTGCCCAATAAAGTCATGGTATGCAATATAATTCTATCATCAGTATCAGAAGTCTCAAGTGCAACTTTAATTTTGAAATATCTGAAAGTGAAAAGGCTCCCCGAGGCTTTGTAAATGTCTCCGGTCACCTGAGCCTGAGTCATTGTTTCCCAATTCGCATCATCAAAGACCCCTGCATTTGTTCCAAAGTCAGTACCATTAAGACTATATGTAATCGTTATAACAGCAGCGGTTGAGGCAGGAACATCTTCAACAATAGTAAATTGCATGGCCATTTGTAATGATTTATTTGCGCCAAAATCAAAAACCTCTGATATCCAGTTGCCAGCTGCTTCTGTTGGAATATCCCATGTTCCGGTATCCCAAACAGCTCCGACCTCATCCCACAAGGTAGCCGTTGCAAGCCTGATTGAGACTCCATAATCTGCATGAGTGTCGGCATCAATCGTGGTTGGTGTTCCACTTGACATATGAGTGTCGGTCAGAGTAAGATTGTACTCATCCCCAGCTCCAAGAACCGTCTTAACATAGCTCATTGCCTGGTTCATGTCACCATAAAGAGTCGATATGAATTGATTGGCTGTAATGGTATTTGCAAAAATAAAACCACCATCAATAAAGGCTGTATTTGTGGTACTTCTCCATGCTTCAATGTTTTCACGTGAAGATGGATCAGTGAACATCTTTTCGGTAATTTCATCGCCAAGGCCGGATATGATTATTCTCCCGGCCTGAATAGACGTTATTGCAACCCGGCCCCAATTTAAACCATCAGGCACATCATCAAGGCTATCAGCAGTAACAAGCAATCCTGCATCCGACAAATTAGCAATACCTGAGCCCCCGGTTATTACAATATCCCCGGACATTCTGATACCGTTTGCAGCATCAATTTTTATATAATTGTTTGCATCTATATAGGATGCCCATCCATATGTATCAGTGACATATCCAGCATATCCGTTTAAATTACCTTCCCGAACATTGGTTGTGATTGCACTCCAAGGCGCACCGGCATGGGTAAAAATGGATAAATAAGGGGCATTGGTATCTGATGATGTCATATAAACGCCACCATCTCCGGACTGCTTATAATTTATTACCGAGGCACCTTTTTGCCATGTTGGATTTGATCCAGAGGCATAAACTCCGGCTTTATCTCTTTCCACCCGATATGTGGGAGCACTCGCAAGCAACACCTCAAGCCATTCGTCGTCAAGGCCATCCTTGATCCTTAAAATATCACCAACTGCAAATGTTTCGTTCCCGGCAATAACCATGTCATATATTCCGGCTTCGGTCACTCTTGTATCACCGGCTTCTGTTATCCTTGTATCACTTGCTTCTGTGATCCTGGTTAAGCTCGTACCATCAGCAGCGGTCATATCAGTCTCTAAAATATCAGCAGGCAATACAGCTAAATTTCCACCTACCGCACTGACAACATCTTTTTGAAAAACAGCAGTCCTGATAATACCCCTGGATGCAATATTCCCAACTTCCAATAAATCGGGTTCAAGGGTAAATCCTGCTCCTGCAACACCGGCAACATAATTTGATGAACGTACTCTTAGGTTTGCACCATCCATCGTTATATAATCGCCGGACGTTACGCCCAACCGGATCAGAGTATTTGTTTTATCTAATAAGATTGCTGCTGAATTTTCAGTAAAATTGCTTGCGATACCATTGGGAGAAACAATCCATTCCCCTATCGTCAAAATAGATGTTATTGGATTCCATTTTAAACTTTGTACCCCACCAGCTCTCAGGTATCCTGCACCGTCAACCATAAAACCAGATTGAGTACCGGCGTAAGTAATTGAATCAGCACTTGCACCCAAAGCCAGTTTAGACGTACCATCTAAGTTACCCAATACTATCGTGGTATCTGCATGGGCAATCGAAGCATTACCACCCCAAAAATCATAAGTGCCGGCAAAGAAAGATCCTATCCTCATTGTAGCTGTTATCACCACAGACGTATCAGCAGCCGCAGGGATTGCCTCTTTTACCCCCATTTCATTTACACTTCTTAACTTGATATAACAAGTCTCACCTGGGGCATAAATCACACCAAGGCCATTAAATGTAAATTCTCCGCCCCCATCAATCCCAACATAATAATATGTGGCATCGTCATTACTGGCATAAAATTCTGAATATGAATAAAAAGGATCTGTAGCAGGCGGAGTAAAAGAAACTCTGACAGAATCAAAATCATAAGGATTACCCAAGGCCACCATTGAAGAAGATATTGCAGTGGATGCAGGCGGAGTCTGGTATGGATTGGGGAGTTCAGAGGGAAATCCGGCTTGAGTTCCGGTTTGTTTATCGTCATAGATACCCGGATAATAAGCCTCGCACATAAACTTCATTCTTCCAAGTTCATCTTCGGCCCTGCTTAAAACAAGAAATTGTTTAGTTGTCCACCCAGGCAGTGAATGAGTAATTGTAACAAGATCAAGAACCTCTAAATCACTGGCCCCTGAAAGAGCTGTAAATTCTGCTTGATAATCCGGGTATCTCTTTTTCCCAAATTTAAATTTAGCTCTACGCCTGGCAATCTCAGCATCGGTTATAAACCATGCAGTTTCTTCATAAAGAATCTCACCATTTAAATCAATATCTATTTCGTCTTTTTCTTCAACGCTGGCACTCGCATATTTATTATCAGGATCTTTATAATGAATTCTAACAAGATTAGGTTTTTCAATTTCATTCCATGTAAAAGAATCTTTGACAATATTATCTAAATCAAAAGCATGTGAAACTGTTTTTGCAGTAAGTCCACCAGATCCATCGGCCATTTGTGCTGAATCCCAAATGGGTTTTATTTTACCTTGAGATTTTACAGCAAAGCCGTTGAATGATGCCCAAATGATCTTTTTAGCATCATTAATTGCCATATTGGTGTCAAAATTAAAATCAAATCTATATCGAGCTATTGTTCCATCAACTGGCACTGCATCGCAAAAAGCCTCCAAAGATTTAAAAGCATTTAGGTCAAGATCCCCGGCTGCATATCCCTCTACGTTCAGATACCAATCATAAAGGATTACAGCAGGATTACGGGTAAAAGCGTCGGCACCACCGGCCAATGGAGTACATAAAAGGCCGTCCATGATCACGGTCACATTAGGGTCATATCCTATTTGCTGATCTTGCAATCCAAAGGTAAAGGCTGTGTATGCAATCCCTCTGTATGATGCTGGTCTATCATATGCAGTAAATCTTGCATCGGGAGATTGAGTTCTTGTTCCTGTGTATTCTGTTTTTGAAGATCCGCCGGTTAATTCTGCCCAAGGAATATCATTGACATAATAAGTCTGAACCCCGGACACAGGACCGACACAATGACCCACAATGATTCTTTTATCGCCACCATTCTTAGGTCCATATCTTAATTTATTCCCGCCTATTCTGCATCGACCATAACACCTTGCAACATAAACCCCCTCTGAAACTGTATTTTGTATGGAGTCTGAGGCATATGTGGGAGAGCTGGCCATACTTGGCATCATTGAGTCAGAATAGGCATATGCAGCGGCGGCAACTACAGCAGCAACGGCCCATATTGCAAAAGCGGACCATGTTGTCGCGGCAACTAAAAAGCTCGCAGTTGACAGACCAATAAGGATAGCTCCACCAATTAATCCAGACTCATCTTTTGATTTACTTTTTGTCCATTTAAAAAAGTTCATCATACCTCAATTGACATCATTGTAGCTGATTTTTTAAACCCATAAACGCTGTGGCCTGATGGATTTTTTGTGATTATATCAATGGTTGGAGCTTTTTTCTCTTTTGCCCATTCTATTAATTTTAAAAGGGCTTCTTTATTGTTTTCCTTTCCTGCGGTCTTTGAGTATAAAACCGACACCCCTTTGAAGATTGGTAATGGCACGAAATATGCAATTAAGTACCCAACCAATTTTTCGTCGTCAAATGATCCAATCATAAAGAAATGTTCGGTATCTTTGTTTTGCATTAAAAACTGAATCCATTCCACAACTTCGCATTGAAATAAATCTGTAAAATCAGGGTCTTTTAAATAAAGGATTTGTGAAATATCATTTGCATCGAGTTTTTTTATCATATCAGTTTGGCCTCCCCACTGCTCGTGGCGCCGGAGTATCGGCTTCATAATGAGGTTTGACAATATGGATACACCCCCCAAAGTTGAGACTATTATCAGCGGACGGTCCCCAAACATTTGTTGCCGAACAAGTATCCCATGTCTGGTCGCATCCCTTGAATAAAACATATGTTGTCGTACCATCAATCGCCACCGGCAATTCAACGTCAAGTGTCAATGTGTCAGAAGCTGCGTCAAAATCAGATATTTTCCTGGTATATGACACACCGCTTTTTGTTATTGTGATTCGACCATTATTCCAAAAATCATCGACCTGAGTTAATGCGCTATGAACCAATGTTGATGTTGTTCCTGAGTCGGCTGTCCCGGTTGCTGTAAGTGACGATAAATCAGCGTTCCCGTCCGTATTGCACTCAGTATCACCAAAAACCCAAGGACACATTTTTTGATATGGAAATCTTAATGTTTTTCGGTTTAATGGTTTCCCGGATGAGGCTTGAACAGTCAACCAGTGCCTGGAAACACCGGAAGGTGTCTCCATGTATCCATTAAAAATTTCATTGTAATATGTGGCATCGCCGAGCGCATCAAGATAAACTCTTTTAATAATCAGTGTCTTGCCCCTGAAACTCTCATTATGAGCGTATGCGGCCATGTCACGGACTACATTGTCAAATTTAACAGTAATCCGGCCTATCTGGCCCTCAAGGGCTTGAGAAACGCCTGATATCTGAATGGCCTTTGCGGTATACGTATTTCCTGCGGTTGGAAATGTGATATTTGATTTATACGCTGCAAATCGTAATGTAGCAGATAACCCAATCTCAAATAAAAGTACCGGCCTTTTGTTGGTGGCATCCATCTGAGCCAGTACCTGGGCTGGTATATTTCTCGGCATTATTCCACCGCCATTTTATGTATTTGTTTATGGTGTTTCTCACAATAAGTTATTCCATTATCAATATCAAATCTTAATTCTCTATGGGCTGCAAACGGTTTGATATGGTGAGCATTTAAAATACCACCTTTTATGCCACATTCTTGACAAGTCCAATCATCTCTTAAAAAAATAGACTCTCTCCATGCTTTGTACTTCATGGATGTTCGCATTCTTTTTTTTCTTAATGTTATACAATCACTATCTTTTTTCCAGGCTGTACTTTTTTCACCTATTAAATTTTCACTTCTCCATTTCCCGTGACATTTCCTATTACAAAATTGCATATCATTTGTAATAGTTCTTTGTGCATATCTTTTTATATCACAGCCACAATAACTACAACTAACAATAATCATGCCCCCTTTCCAGTTCGGACTTTTTTCTTCAAACCCAACAAGCCCACGTCCTTTTCTCGATTTGCTTATATTGAGACAATGCGTTTTTGTTTTTTTTATTCCGTTTAAAGATTTACTTATCTTGTCTCTTACATTATTAGGAATAGTTTTATTTTTATGAGCGTCAGATATTTTCTTTTTAGTCTCATCAGATAATTTAATCCCGATATGAGAATTTCTTATTTTGTCTTTTGTTTCTTGTGATATTATTTTCATGAGTTTGATTTTTCAAATTTTATAGATATTTTCCATCTATTTGATACAGGAGTTATGTTCAAGCTCCCCTCTACCCACCGGCCTGTTATGTTTGAACCTGATCCTATATAAGATGGTACTGTTTGCCATGAAAAAGGATAATATCCCCCTGACTGGTCTTTGTAATGAGTTAGAATGGTATTCATGACAGTGCTTGTTTCCACATTAAAAGTAAGGTTGTATGTCTCAACCGGAGTCGCTGAAATATTATAATATTCTTTTTTCATACTTTCGGTTTGAGATGTCACGTTATTATATTCAGGCACTAAAACATCTACAACATTCGGAGCGATTGTAAAAGCACTTCCAGCGGCCATTTTATATTCTCCCCATTACCATAGACCTGACAGGCCCATCGCTATTATAATTCCTTATTACTGCCCCAGGAGCAACCCTTTCCGCCACCGCTTCAGCTATTTGAGCCATAACTTGACGTTGAGTATCTAAATCCTGGAATACTGGATTATTCATAATTATATTTACTTGAGGTTTTTCGTTATCACCATTCATTTTTACAGGGATTTTTCCGCCGGATGGCAATGGTATATGGGCCTCTCTTATGTTCCCTGTTTGATATATTCCTTTTGCCTCTGATATACCACCCTGATCGTATGATGGAGGTTGAGCTGCTGCAATCATTCCGATCTGAACAGCAGCGGCGGCACCAGCTATGCCAGCTAATATAAATGAATACGGCGGAGGTGCTGAGCTTAGGGCCTTTAATACAGCTTTATGCCCAGCGATAGCGGCCTCAACCATTGCAAATGCTTTATAAACTGCAAAGGCTTTTTTGCTTTGCTTTCCACCTGCCTGAGCAATCATTTGAAATGTTCCGGCAATGCCCCCGGCAATATTTTGATAAATATCAAGTTTTGACTGCTGTTCTTTTTTTGCAATTTCAATATTTCTCTTGCTGGTCATTTCTGCTATTCTGTTTTCTTCGACCCCGGCTTCACGGTATATTTCCATCATTCGCTCAACCTGTAATCGTTCAAGATCAAACTCATTCAGGCCCATTTCTTGAGACATTAAATTAAATTCTTCTTGAATTTTTAGGCGTTCTTGCAGGGCATCATATTCAATCTGGGTTTGCCTGGTCTGGTTGTCTTCCTGCTGTAAAATGGCGGCATCCATTCCGGCTTTTTTTATCATCCATGTATCTGTTTTAATTAATTCTGCAAGGGCTATTTCCATTGCATATTTTTTTTGGTTTGCTTCTTGCAAGGCTTTTAATTCTTTTTCAGGATTAACTGCCTTAATTGGAGGCGGTTTTAATTCTGGAGCCTTTGCAGTACCTGCTCCAACGCCCTGCAAGTTTTTATTATATTCAAATAATCTTTTATCAAGTTCATCAACAAAGCCTGATCCAAAAGCCTCGCCTGTTTTTTTTCCTGACTCGATCCAATCTTTTTTTGCTTCTGAGAATGATTCAGCCATGCCTTTAAAATTAAATGATGCTGCTTTCCAAAGAGCGGCACCAAAATGCCCCACCATTTTTACAGAATCAAAAACAGCCTGAGTTATTAATTTGAAACTGTTTGTTATTGCTGGCAGGATTGCAAGGATTTGACCCCATCCATCAATAATAAGACCAAGAGTACCGCCGATTAATTTTAAAGGTGCTTCAAAGGCCAGCACTATATCAAGTCCTGCTGCTGACAAGTTTTTAATATCTTGCCAACCTTTGAAAATAACCGTTTTTAACAATATCGCATTTTGATTTAAAGCTGAATTTTGATCAAGAGCATTTAGAGTTATTTGTTTTCCGGCCTTTATAATATCCTCATATATTGGCAACATTAATCCCCTTAACGTCTTGCTATACATAGTGCTCAATGTGGTTCCAACTGCCTCCCATGTATTTTCTAAATCTTTCGCTCCTTCTTGAAAACCACTTAAAAGGGCCCCTGCGCTTTCAATAAGCGTTCCTTGTTGTTTCCATAGTGCAACATGTTCCTTTAATGATCCGCCGACAAGCTGAGAAAGTATTCTCGATAATGCGTTTGTAGCCTTTACTTCTCCATTAATAAGACCTCTTATTTCTTGTCTGAATTGTATATCTTGATTTTGTCCTGCTGTTAAAAGAGCAAGGGCATTTGCAATTGCAAGGAATCCTTTTTCCTGGGCCTTATTATTTATATCAAGGATTACTCCACCCTGGATCATTGTCTCAACCATCGCTGTTAAATTCTCGCCGGTTGCGACCGTTTTTGCATTCAATTCTTCCATTTTTAAAACAAGTTGGCCTGAATAATCAAGGGCCTGCAAATATGTGCCTGAAAGGTCTTTGTCTGCATCTTTTGCAAAACTTGTAATCGTGGATGCAAGGGAAGCTGTTGACAGTTTCATTTTTTCAACTGCTCTAAATCCGTCGAGTCCTATTTTGGTCATGGCCGCACCAAATGCAAGGGCAGCAACACCAACCTTAGCAAACGATATGCTGCTTATGGCATGTTGTATCCTTACCGCTGATTTTTGCGTCAAGGTCTTTGCATTTTCAAGATCCCGCTTATATTTATCAGTTTTTGCCCGGACTGATATAAAAACGCTTCCAAGTTTAGCCATTAGTTTTGCCCTTTGCAATTTTAAGTCTCATAACTTCATTCCGTGTAACCTGGATCAAATCAAGACAAAAAAGCCTATCATCTTTATGCACTCCAACCATTTTCATGATTCTAAATGGATCAATATTTTCTATTGAATTAAACACTCTCCAATAAACCTCGTATGCTAAATGATTTTCGTTTTGCAATTCTGGTAAACAATATGAGCATGGCGGCACCTCGTGGTATAATATTTTATATGTGGCTCTGCAACTTTTACAATCTATTTCACTGGTTCGGATGCAGAACCTTGTAAGTTTTTTACCTGATCTTCCTTTTCTTTTGCAATATCTTCGGCAAGGGTTTCTCTAAATTCAGATACAAGCTCGTTGAATCCTTCAATTTCCCTGGATGCCCGGACAATATTTTCCGGCGTGCAATTCAGTGGATTATCTTTTTTATCAAAGAAATTCTCCCAGTCGACAACTGCCATTGTCAAGGTCAGCTCCCGGTCAAGTTTCTTGTCTGTTTTTTGGGAAAAAATGGGCTCAAGTTTTGCCTTTTTGCCTTTGCCTTTTTTGTAATCAATTTTCTGGACAAAAACTTTGTCAAATATATCCTGAATTTCTCCGGGTGAAAGATGTTTGATTTTTAATCTTGCCCCGTCCAGATCGTTCGGTACTGAAAACCATCTCTCTTCCTGTTTTGTTATTCTCATTTTAACGCTCCTTTGTTTATGCTCCTTTAAAAAATGGGCGGATGGGAGCGGAGCATACTCCCAACCGGACAATCCGGCCCGCCCAAGATGTTAAACAAGTCTCATGGCACCTTCGATCTTGCCTGTAAAGTCAATAGTTGCCAGTGCTGTCTGGTCAACTGTGATATTCGGCTCGGCCAATATTTTGATATGGCTTACCATTGTTGACGCTGGCAATCCGCCACCGGCCCCGGATGTTGAGTTCGGCGTGTAATAAGACGTATCATCAACATAAAATCTAAGGTCTGTAAGATCAGATTTTAGCCAGAAAGCCTCTCTGATTTTATTCTGCCCGGTTGTATCATCTTTTTTATACCGGCCAGAAAAAGCAACTGTTCCGCCTGTTCTAATACCTCTTAAAATTCTGTTATCGTCATCGCCAAAATCAGTGTCATCTAATTCAGCGTATGATCCTCCCGAAAAAGACCATGTTCCAAGACCCACAATCGTATTTGCGCCTATGGTCACTTTACACTCGTGACCTACTTTACTTTCCAGACTCACAATAACCCCCTAATATAATTAGTTATTTTATTTTAACCCCATTCTAAACTTGTGTGTTTTCTCATATTATCGATAGCCCACAAAGGCTGTAAATTATCCAATGCCCAACACTATCTTCTCAAAAAGTTTATGCGTACCCCAATCGGCTGCCATTAATGTCAAATGTTTGATATCAATCGAACAATCGGCAAAGATAGGAATACCCATTTTTTTCAATTTTGTGCAAAAATTTATATCTTCACCAATCGGCTGCCCATTTTCACCAGTGATCAATTGGAAAGGTTTTTCAGGAAGCATATCATTAAAAATTTTCATATCATAAAGTATGCACCCGGTCCCGGTATAATCAACCTGTAATTCCGTGTTAAAATTTCCGTCCTTATCTTTTATTTTTTCATCAGGGATTTGTGTTAGTTTTGAAATTTCACCCTCAAGCAATAATGGATCGAAAGGCGGATATCTCCTGTGAACCCTGGCACCAAGTACCGGTTTGTCATGATCAAGCATTTTTTGAATCATATTATCAGTATTGTAAATCTGGTCACTGTCCATCATTAAAATATGTGTGCATCCAAGGTATAAGGCTTGCTGTACTAAATCATTCCTGGCCGCATCGATCTGACAAGGAAAATCAGGCATAATCACATCAAATGATATTGGCTTTCCTTCTTTTATCAACGATGACATATATTCAGTTACAACTTTTATAAACGAAAATAAAAACTGTCTGTAAACCATTTCGTTTGTTAATGGTATAGATATTGCAAGTTTGACACCATACTTCTTTTGCATCCGGTCCCGCTTGCGTTTTAGATATGTTTTTTTGTCATTATAAAAAACATCATCTGCATATCTCAACTCCAAGATCTTATCGTCTTTGTCACCCCTTCCGTTGATAGGATGATCATGTAAAATTTTAGATTTTTCAGCATACTTAAACCGGCCTATTTCATCTGCAATATCCCTAAGCTCATCGTCTGTAAAGCTGTGGGTATAATCAAATGAATATAATGTGCCGCCTGTATATTCTAAAATCTTTTTATGAATCAAAACATGGCCATATGTGTTCCATTCTCCGGGTGCCTCTGTTGACAATCCAACAACGCCCCATTTATCAGGGAAACTATCCATGACTTTCAAAGATTCTTCTAAAAAACCTTTTTGAGGGATTGTATCATCCCCAATAAACATAACCAGATCATATTTTGTTTTTTTTAAAAGACTGTCTATCATTTTTGAAAAGCCGATAAGATTTATATCTTGCTCTGTTAAAACCTCATGTTTTATTTTCCCGGCATTTTCTTCAATCGCTCGTATGCAGACTTTAAGTTTTTCAGGTCTTGTGTATGGTATTATAATTGATATCATGCTTAAGCTCCTTTTATTGCATACATTAAACCGGCTGTATGGATTATTTTATTTTCCTTATCGGTGACAACATCCTCAAGTCGTATAACACCGAAAAATGCTTTTATCCCATACACGTTCCATTGTTTATTTGTGTAATGTATCCAAGTATTAATATTCCAAAAACTTAAATGTGTAGGATCTTGAAAGGCTCCTCGGCCATCGGTTGAAGGCGTGAAATGCTCAAAAAATCCCCCTGGCTTTAACACTCTATAAATATCTTCTATCGCCTTTATGGTCTTGCCAAGGGGGATATGCTCAAGGAAATCAAAGGCTCTTACTTCATTGATAGAATTATCGTGATACGGCAAGCCTTCTATCACATCACAAACAACATCCGGGTCAACTTCTGGCCGGTTGTCTATGTTGACATACCCCTCAAGTTTCCTTTTTCCTGAACCTAAGTTTAATTTAATTTGCTCCATGCTCCTGCTCCTTTTTTAATTCAATCAATTGACTTTTTATATTTTGCGTACTGATCCCACCATATAAACACCTGTTTGCGATTGGCCCATCATTTTTTTTGATAGTGATATTTTTCCCATAAACCTCTTTGATTATTTTTAATAATTGGAACTTAGAAATGCTTTCGCTTTGCAATATTGTTTCATTTCCATATGAATTCCAATTATTGATCATCTCATAAGAATATTTTGCCCAGGTCAAAGTTGTGTTCCCATTCCAGAAACATTTTGAATAACCATTGACTTCTTTTTCCTGAGATAAAAACCATTCCATCAGGCCATGATTGCTTGAAAGTTCAGGTCCGATAATTGACGTTTTAATTATCTTTGTTTTTCGGCTGTTTGATTTTATCCAATTTGATGCAATCTTTTTTGATTCTCCATATGCAGTGTTGTCACCTTCACAATCTGACCCGGGATGGATAATTTTACATTCAGCATGTGATAATAAATCTAATAAGACAGGAAGTTTGTAATTAATTGAAAAATCATCTGTCCTTTGCGGTATAGCACCAATGCAATTAATAATAAAATTACCAGTATAATCTATGATTGATTCTTGAAATGACGGGTCCGGCCATCTATCATCACAAATATGACAATTGATATCTTTTGACTTTAAGAACGATAGGACCATGTGGCCCAACATTCCTTTATGCCCCAAAATCAAAACGTTCATTTTTAGCTCCTTGTCTTTTCCAAAATTACATCATATTCAATACTATACCCATGAATAGGCGGCACTTGCTTAAAATCATCGTTTGAATAAACCATGCCCCTTTTAAATTGTAAATGTCTCCATCCGGTCACTGTGAGACTACAATTATCAAACATAGTTTTAGCGCTTTCTAATAACTCCCCGGCCTCTGTTGCTGAATTGTTTTGACTGAATATATTAAATTGTATCAAAAAATGCTCTCGCTCTTCTGAAAAATCAAGCTCATCTTCATCGGATACAGAAAAATAAACACAATAAGGGAAGGTTGCCTGCTGTGGTGCATGTTTTAGATACATTCTGCCTGATAAATCGGTATATATATCGTCTTTGTTTGTAAACAATATATCACCGGCCTCAGTTATGCGTGTATCACCAGCCTCGGTTATCCTGGTTGGCTGAAAAAGATTATATATGGCAGTAAAGAGACTATTCATATTTTATTTAATCCATCTTGAAACATCTTTTTTGCCTTACCCCTGTTTTTCCTTGCTGCTGGTCTCATGAAAGGTTTTGCCTGGTCCTTATATGTTCCCATTTCTAAAAAACTTGCATGGTATGGAGCCTTCCAATTTTTAGGCCCCTGGCACCAAACAAGATACCCGCCATTTTTAAACTTACTTTTATCAATATAAAACTGGCTTAAAAGACCTTTTTCCGTTGTGTTTTTGGCTTTCTTTTTTAAAATCTTTTTTGCATCGTTCATCACGCTTTCAGCAACATCTTTACTGACTGCATTCATTACAGATTGTGTTAATTCTAAAACTTTATCACCATTCCATTCCATATCAAAGGTCATCAAATATCCTCCGTAACAAGAAAATCAAGAGTCCTATTTTTTTCATCATAATTGATTGGGGCCCCTTTGATATTAAAAATTCTTGATCCAAAAACAATTCGATTTTTTGATGTTATCCCAGCCCGGTACCAGATCCTTATTTTGTTTGTGATCACGCTTTCAAGTTTCAATGCATCGATCTGCTCTTTTGATGTCAATGGCATTATTGAGGCTGGCACACTGTCCATTCCTGATACTGCACTCCAAGATAAACTGCTGCCCCCCATTCCATCAGGTGTCTCTACCGCTTCTTGTATGGCTATCCTATGCCTTAATGATCCGGCTCTTATTTTCAGCATGGGATACCACCAAATAATTTATATGGGAAAAGCAAAGCCTCCCAGGTCTGTAATTTTGTATGACCCATCGCAAAAACCTCGGTTTCCCGATTTTCGAATAAATCAGAAATGGTTAATAAAATTGCATGTCTTATTGGTTGAGGTACTGCAAGGCCTACGCATGTCCATGTTATATCATTGTCGGTAACTGTTCCACCTATCGTCAAAGGCCATGTAGGTGCGGACGTATGAGATGTTCCATTACCACCGGCTTGATATACAAGACCATTCTCTGTGATAGGTACCACCAGATCACTTGCTGAATAAGATGTGCTTATAGCCCAAATATCCCCAATATAATAACCGCAAACAAATTCAATCTTAATAGGATTTGATGGATAAAGCGTATCAGTAGGCCATGATTCCTCATAATCTAAAACGATACGACCAGGCTCACTCTGAATATCAACGATATATTCACCGCTATCCATTGTTGACTCTGTTCCATCCTCATCTTTATACTTTATGCTCGTAACACTTTGAAGTTTTCCAAAAGGCAATATGATACAATCATAAATAGGCCATCCATTTAGATAATATTTCCATGTCTGAGATACCAACCTTCTATGCAAATACTGCTCTGCCTGCCCGGTTGCGGCCATGATAAGGCTTTTTATATATGTGTCGTGGGTAGTATTATCATCGTCAAGCTCAACTTGCTTTTTTGCCTCTGCAAGTGAGATTGGATATTG
>ERZ891376.206-NODE-206-length-15658-cov-5.793565_pt1 | contig 15658 bp, 10 predicted proteins | sample MGYA00520906_ERZ891376 | MGnify/ENA primary metagenome ERZ891376 (study PRJEB32303, sample SAMEA104408695) | aquatic metagenome | biome: Brackish water; feature: Chemocline; material: water | place: Baltic Sea | collected 2014-10-18T08:59:00 | depth 139 m ...
TCCACATGGGTTGGGGGAGCTGTACCTACCCAAAACGACAATGTTACTATCCTTACGGGTCATATCGTCGTTATGGAATCGAGTGGGAAAAAATGTTCCAATCTCACGGTTAACAATGGTGGTAAACTTTATACAAATAACTCCTCCACTACCTCTTCTCCACGATATCTCAACCTTTACGGAGATATCCTCTGTGAGGGAGAGATCGGAAATGGGGCTACCTACGATCTGATCAGTTTCAACATCGAAGGGGATACGTGTAACCTATCCGGAAATGGGCAGTTCGATGCAGCCCGTATTCGAAAATACGCAAATACACAGCTAGTATCTACCTTGAATATATCCATGAATATTCAACTGCGGATGGGTGGAACCGCTCTCTATAACAACAAATCAGGAACCATTTTTAACGTATTCATCGGGATGGGATATACGGTGAATGTGCCGGGAAACGGCATCCTGGCCGGGAATGTAGCCATTGATGGAGTTAACGGCGCAGCAAGTTCCACAGGTGGGGGTACGATTTCAGTTAGCGGAACTCTCCTCGTTTCCGGGATTCTCTATCTCACCAATAGCAATTCGGCCAATCCGGTGTCGGTAATCATCCAATCAGGAGGATTGATAGAAACTACCTCGGTCAGTTGTCCAAACAGCGGGGCATCAGGGCACACATTTACTATCAGTGACGGTGGGAAGCTCACGCTGGTTTCCGGTGATTGGGGAGAGATCGGATTCACGAATAACACATACCTGTTTTTCCCGGGATCTACCGTTGAACTTGCCGGCAATACAACGCAAACTATTGGAATACCAGCTAGTTACTACCACTTGATCATTTCTGGTACGGGAGTGAAAACGATTCAGGCGGATTTGACTATTGGAGGCAACCTGACTATTGAAAATGGTGCCACCCTGGAATTTGACCCCGGAGTTGCAGGTACAGTCTCCGGAGATTTTGCGCTATCGGGAACGGAATGTCTCGTTCTTAAATCACCAGAGAATAGTGGGTCAACAGCATCATTTATTGTGAACGGAATAATGACCGGGGGCGGTACAGTTAAGGTTGAACGCTTTATATCAAAATACCTGAGCCCGGATGATTCGAGGTATCATATGATCGCGAGTCCGGTTACAAGTCAGAATATCCAACCTGAATTTGTGAGCGATCCTCCGCAACCTGGAACAGATTTTTACAGATGGAATGAAGCTGCAGGGAGCTGGATCAACTCGAAAGATGCTACCGGAGGCTGGAACATCACGTTTCAGGGAGGCGATAACCGGACTTTCATTCCTGCAACGGGATATCTTGCAGCCTATCCGGAAGATGGAATTAAAACGTTTTCCGGAACCCTCAATACCGGGGATCAATCTCCCGAAATTACGTATACAGCCGGTGAATATGAAGGGTTCAATCTAACCGGCAATCCTTATCCATCGGCATTGGACGCACAGATTGGAAGTTGGAGTAAGAGTCATGTCGATAACGCGATCTGGGTGTGGGATGGTTTAGCAGGGAATTACAAAAGCTGGAATGGGAATGTGGGAACCCTGACAAATGGGATTATTCCGGCAATGCAAGGGTTTTTCGTGCATGTGAACGGCCCTGATCCAATGCTAACCATCCCCGCCTCGTCACGTGTTCATTCTTCCCAGTCCTACTATAAGGCATTATCTGAAAATACCCTGCACCTTCAGCTGCAAAAGGGCCTCATGAACGATGGTGTGGTGATCCAGTTTAATGAGGCTTCCGCAACCGGATTTGACAGTATCTGGGACGTAGTTAAGTTCTTTGGTGCCCCTCAGGCTCCCCAGCTCTTCTGCATTGAGGAAGAGAAATACCTTTCTGTTGATGTACGGCCCTATACTGAATCAGGATTGACGGTCCGACTTGGATTTATTGCTGGGGTTGATGGAGAATATACATTTACAGCTTCAGGGATGGAAAGTTTTTCGACAGGAGAGGATATATTCCTGGAAGATAAGCAGGTACAAAAGATTATCAACCTGGTGTCTGATCCAACATATGTTTTTGATGCAATGGCTGGATTTACCACAGAGAGGTTTGCTATAAGGTTCGGTTATCCTGCCGGAGAAAAGGAAGAGGAGGTTGCGGGCAAAGTTTGGATAACAACAGATAAAAACTGTATCGTTTTCCATGGATTGGATGAGTTGGTTCATTCTGTACCTGTTCGCTTATTTAATCTCAGAGGTCAGAGTGTTTTATCACAATTAGTTGATCAGCAGCATTCTATAATTGAAACAGATCTGAATGAAGGAATTTATTTTTTAGTTTTTTATGATAGTTTAAGGCCTTGGTCCGAAAAAGTTTATTTGGGAAACAAATACCAGTAAGAAAACAAAAAACAACACATTATGAAAACATTTGCATTAACAGGAATTTTCGTGATATTTATACTGGCAGAAACAGCTATATATGGATTTGCACAAGCACCAGCTCCTCCCCCTATGCCAGGTAATCACGGCCAGAATGGTACTCCTCCAGTGGGTGCTCCGATCGACGGAGGTCTGGGTATTCTTCTGGCGCTGGGAGTAACTTATGGGGGAAAGAAGGCCTATCAGGCCTGGAAGAAGCGTAAGACGTAAAAGACGTGAAACGTGAAACGTGAGACGTGAAACGAATTAATTCGTGTCATTCGTCATTCATGTTCATTCATGTTCATTTATTTCGCCCGCTTTCCCTTAAAGAACAACTTCAGCAACATGCTGCTTTGTTCTGCCAGCACTCCGGAATTCACAATAGTTTTTGGGTGAAGTAATGGATAGTTCACCAGCCTGTAGCCTCGTTTTTCGTCTCCGGCTCCGTAAACAATTTTCCCTATCTGGGTCCAGAATGCCGCCCCGGCACACATCACACAAGGTTCAAGTGTTACATACAACGTACACTCATTCAAGTACTTTCCTCCAAGTCCTGAACTGGCAGCAGTGAAAGCCTGCATCTCGGCATGAGCCGTCACATCATTCAGGATCTCGGTAAGATTATGAGCGCGTGCCAGAACTTCGTTACCACAAACAACCACAGCTCCCACCGGTACTTCATGCTTGTCGAAAGCTTTAACAGCCTCTTTGAGTGCTTCGTTCATGAAATACTCGTCAGAAAACAATTCATATGAGGTGCCGGAGGAGATCATTTATAACACAATCAGTTTTTCCGAGGCAACTACGTTACCGCCGGCTTTCAGAATCATGAAATAGACTCCAACCGGTTGGTCCGAAAGATCAAGTCGTTTCAGGAAGGTTCCTTTTGTCTGTTGTTCTTCGAATAAAACGGTTTGACCCTTGGTATTGACTACGTTGATTTCTACCATTGTCTGTCCTGCAAGATAATATTGAATGTTCACCACTCCGCTGGTGGGATTCGGATAGGTTGTCAATAACGGTTTCGTTGCCTCTTTTGTTCCAAGTACCACATCCCATGGGGAGGATGAAGCAAACAAACCTCTCCCATGTGAAGCTGCCAGGACGATGTAATCCGATTTGCGGATACGCACCATATCTACCCGCACGTTAGCCAATCCGTCATTGGCTGGCTCCCACAATACCGGATTGGCAAAAACATTATTTGTCGTCCATATCCCTGTCTCGGTAGCCAGCATTATCTGGAGCGAATTCATGGGATGAAAAATGGCCCAGCGAATCGGCATATCCGGGAGGTTTGCTTCGACATCTATCCAACTCTGTCCTCCATTTGAGGTTACCCAAACAGAGGGAACGCCGTAGTTAGAGAATGTGGCAGCCAGTGTATCGTCAGAATTTCCAACTGCAATACATGAGATATTTCCAACAGGGAAATTAGGGCTTCCGATCTCTGTAATGACAGGTGTAGCATTCGCATTTTCAACACTAAAGACTCTCCCCTCTTGATTGCCGACAAACAGGTTGGATTGGATTGAAGTGGAGTAAGGTGAATAGGTGACCGCAGAGAAATAGAGACCGGATCCTGTACCTATATTAATATAAGAGCCTGCTTCATTTCCAGTGATGTTTGTCAGTCGCAGGATATGATCACCGAAGTTCCCAACGAAATCAACTGCATTGGCATAGATTTCATTTTTCCGGTAATCAAAATCGGCCGGTGAGATGAATGTCCCGCTGGACCAGTTGTTCAGGCTGTTGACCCAGCTGCCGTTCATGTAAACATAATACTGGTTGTAATATATCGATGTTACAGAAAGGCTTGCATCGTCTTCATCAAAGAAACAGTAGGCACCGTCGCCTCCACTCCACATATTATCGAGAGTGAGGGGATTACCGTTGTAATAGAGTGTTCCGTTATCCTGAAGTCCTCCCAGATAGGAAATGGATCCGGCCGTCGGATTGATTGCGCAGGTATAAAATTGAAGCGTGTTGTAGTTATTGTTACGGGGTTCAAACGCCGGGTAATTCACAATCCCGTTATTGGTATAAAAAACTCCACCATCCGTTCCGAAAAGAATTTCCTGCGAAGATCCGGGTTTGTAAACAATGATATGCTGATCAGCATGGATATAATCAGATCCGCCGCTACTGTACATCTTCGACCAGTCACTGACTCTGTACCAGGTTGTACCTCCGTTGGGAGAGTGGTGTACGTCCAAACCGCCGATGAACAGGTTGTCGGGATTATTCGGATCCACTGCAGCATCAAGGGCATGCCAGGCTATTGTAGCAAAATTTTCTCCGTTGGTAAGATCTGTTGGAAGTGTTTTTTCAGTCCAATTAACACCTTTATCATCAGAACGCAGGATATGATAACAATAAAAATATCTGAAATTATTTGAAGATTTGATCTCTCCTGAAGCAACCAAAGCATATACAACATTTTCATCCGATTCTGAAGCAGCTAAAATAACCCTCCCCGGAAGGGAATAATCAGGATCGTTTTCAATGATAACCTTATAATCTTCATTGATAACCCAGCTTCCTGGTAGTCCGGTATCTGAAAAGAGAATGGTAGCACCTCCTTCATCATCAAGATTTGGCCGACTACCAATATAAATTCTGCCATCGGGGCCTTCTTCGATATCGGCAGGCGCATATGGCACATTAGACCCATAGATATCAGGCAACACCTGTTCCCATGTAACCCCATCATCATCAGAACGATATAAGCCATCAGAAGGTAAGCTCTGGTGTGTTCCATGATATTGGCCGGATACCACGCCAGCATAAATTACGCTTGTACCGTTCTCATCCCTGACCAAGATGTCGGTAATGTAAGCAAAATCCTCTGTTGAGGGAATTTGATTCCAGGTTTGACCTCCGTCAACAGATCTCCAGATCCCCTGTCCGACACCGGAACTCTCACGGTATGTGATCAAGGCTGTCTCAGGTTCTCCTGTCCCCACATAGAAAATCTGTGTATCATTAGGATCGTATGTAATACAACGAATACTTAAAACCGGCCAGAAATCGCTAATGGGAACCCAGGAAGAGAACTGGTTTGTGATGTCGTTGTTGTACCACAATCCACCTGTTACTCCCCCTGCCCAAACCCTGTTTTGGTTGGGATCATTGGGGTCGTACATGATAGCACGGGTACGGCCACCCATTTCCGTGCCTGTTCCCACCCAACTGATCGAAGAGGTGCTTTTTTGCGCCTGTAGTGATCTGGTCTCTCTGAAAGCTGAAAGGAGTCGTTCCCTGGGAACCGTTTTTGTCTCAGGATCCAGAGTCATCAGGTACTCCTGGAATGCTGCTGCACCAGGCTGATCCATTGATTTATCCTTTTTTTCTTCATCCTGAAGGGAAACTTCGGGGGCGTGTTTGTATTCATTCAACATAAAAGCCTCGAACCGTTTTCGTTTATCAAATTGGGCGTGGTTAAGAAAGGTGACGAAATCGTTGATCGTGAAACTGAAAAGTATCAGCAATACACCGGTTAGTAATATGGCAGGGTAATTCAGGGTATTGGTTTTCATGAGTTAGAGGAGCATTTGTGTAAAATCATTATTTATAAGGCTTTACAAAATTAAACAGTTTTTATTTCAGTTGGTTGCTTCATGCAATTATCTTTTTTCATTTACATATATGCAAATAGTTGTATATTTGCAACGTGTATTAAATATGAGTAATTTATGAAAAAGAACATTGGAAGTGTAGATATGTGGATCCGCATCATCCTTGGTGTGGTAGTCATCGCTCTGGGTATATTCTATCAGAGCTGGTGGGGTATAATTGGTGTAATCCCCCTGATGACAGCTTTCATGCGCTGGTGCCCGGTATATTTACCATTTGGCATTCGTACCAACAAAGTGAAAGAATAGAGCACTAATCAGTTTGGAGCAGGTGCTCCTTCAGATTTTCCAGCTCCCAGGCATCCCTTAAATGATATGGACCTATCCGGGTACGGGAAAGTGCACTCAGGTAGGCTCCGCTTTTCAGGGCTGCTCCAAAATCCCTTGCTATTGCTCTGATGTAGGTTCCCTTGCTGCATGCGATCCTGAAGTGGACTTCGGGCATATCGCTCTGAGTAATCTCAAAAGCCGAAAGCTCAATGGGTTTTGGGGCAAGTTTCACCTCTTCATTCTGCCGGGCATAATCATATGCTCTCCTCCCTTGGATCTTTACGGCTGAAAATTGAGGAGGTACCTGCATCTGCTTACCGGTAAACCTTTCTGCCATTTCCAGAATCATCTTTCCGGTAATATGGTCCGCTGGAAATTGGCGGTTGGCAGCTGTTTCCAAATCGAACGAAGGAGTTGTAGCCCCCAATGTAAACACACCGGTATACTCCTTGTCGAACTCTTTGAACTCCTCAATTTTTTTTGTGAACTTCCCCGTACAAAGAATTAACAGTCCGGTCGCCAGAGGGTCCAGGGTTCCGGCATGACCGATTTTAATCTTTTTAATATTCAACTCCCTTTTCAGGAATAGGCGGAGGTTGTTCACCACATCAAATGATGTCCAGGTAAATGGCTTATTGATCAGCAGGATCTCTCCCTCTGCAAATTGAAAAGACATCAAGTGATATTTAAAGAATGACCAGTCAGTAACAGGATCAAAATGATAACTCCAACTGCAATGCGGTAATAACCAAAAGCCTTGAAGCCATATTTGGTAAGGAAGGCGATAAAGAATTTGATTGCGAACATAGCAACAATAAAGGCCACGACGTTTCCAATTACCAGGACGGGAATATCGTCAGCAGTAATGGTTTTATAGTTACTCAGTAATTTATAGGCAGAAGCAGCAAACATGGTAGGTACTGCCAGAAAAAAAGAGAATTCGGCCGCTTGTCTTCTGCTCAGTTTTTGGCTCATCCCACCGATGATTGTTGCTGCACTCCGGGAGACTCCCGGAATTACTGCGATTATCTGGAACATGCCAATATATAATGCTTTGTAATTGGTCACTTTTATATCTTTGGCAATTGGGGTGTCAAACCACTTGTCGACGAAAATGAGAAACACACCACCAACTACAAGGGCAATTGCAACAACCAAAACACTTCCCAGCATTACATCAATGATGTCGCTCAGAAAATAGGCAAGAATCAGGGGAGAACAGGCAATAGCTATTGTTTTATAGAAACCCCAGCTCTGAAAGAAACGTTTCCAGTATAGTACGATCACTGATAAAATCGCCCCAAACTGGATATTCACGGTAAAGGCCTTCACAAAATCAGTAGGGGGAATTCCCAGCATAGCCTGAGCGATAATCATGTGTCCCGTTGAGGAGACAGGAAGGAATTCGGTGATTCCCTCAACGATCGCTACAATGATCGCTTCGAGATAGGTCATTTCAGTCCTTTGGTTTCTTCATAATGGCAAAGAATTCAACCACATAGCCTGCAAGTACCAGAATCGGAGCTAGTGTAATCCGCCGAAAACTGAAGATCTCCGGATTGAACTGTGATGGATCTTTGGAGCCTCCGCCTATCATCAGGATAAACCCAACAGTAATGAGAGCCAACCCGATCAGCATCAGGCGGTAATTTTCTTTGCCGAAAGCGAAATCACCTACCTGAACAGGCTGCTTTGGTACTGGAGCCGGTTCAATGTTTTTTTTCTTCTTCTCCATTGGTTAAAGGTTGGAACGGCAAAAATAGGTTATTTTTCAGTAACATGATTAACTATACAATGAATCTGTCTTCATGCGGATGTATTTCCGTATGGCAAAATAGGTTGAGATCCAGGAGATCATGATTCCCAAAAAGATAACCAGTGCAAACAGGATCCCGAATAACTCCAGGTCCTGAAAATCAAGAAGCTCAGGCATTTCATTCGTAGCAAAATAGAGAACCAGCAATAACAGGCCAATGGCAATGATACTACTAAAGAAACCATTTACGATCGCTTTTGCCAGGAAGGGCTTTTGAATGAATTTCTGTGTACCGCCAACCAGTTGCATGCTCCGGATCAGAAACCGTTTTGAATAAACAGATAAACGTATTGTGTTATTAATCAATGCAATAGCGATAATCAACAGGATCAGACTAATGCCCAGGATCACCAAACTGATTCGCTCAACATTCTGGTTAATCTCGTCCACCAGCGGTTTGTGGTAATCAACCTCCTTCACTCCCGGATAAGCGATCAGCCTCTCTTCAATCAGCCGTATGCTGTCGGGATTGGCATAGGAAGCATGCAATCGTAGCTCGATAGAAGGAAGCAGTGGATTATAACCCAGAAACCCTACAAAATCCTCTCCCAGCTCCTCGGAAAATTCGCGTGCTGCACGTTCCCGTGTGATGTACTCGGTTGTTTTGACATACTCCTCTTTGTCCAGTTTTTTCTGTAATTCAAGAATGTCTGCCTCTTTAACTCCCTCTTTTATAATGATTGAAAAACCAATGTTCTCCTTGACGTAATCCGATAAATTTTTTGCATGCAGCACTAGCATGCCGAGCAATCCCAGCATGAAAAGCACCATGGTAATACTAATGATAGTCGTTACATAAGATGTGGCGAGTCTACGCTTTTGGTAGCTCTGATCGCTGTTTTTCATCAATTGGAAGTTCCGGATAAAATTACTGCTTTTTTATTCTCCGGTTATTCTTTGCGTTGTTTATCCTCTTTTTTTATTGTCTTTTGCTCTTTGGTATTAAACCCCATATTTGATTTCAACCCGCTGAAGATACTTTTCCAGATGAAGTTGATGATGGATTTATGCTTATCCCGTTGGAAGTAAATGATTCCTGAATTTAGTTTCCCATTTGGCTGAGGATTGCTTTTTTGAATCAGAAAATCGCTGGCAACAAAGTTGATCACCCCTGTTTTGATTCCGGACCATGTTGTATTTTTTTCCTTGAACATTTTGAATGATAAGTTGGTATAACGGAATGTCAGTGTTCCTGTGGAATAATCATCGTTGAACCGGATCTCCGGCACAATCATCTTTTGTACCCTTCCACTTTCGATTTCAGCTGGTATGAGTTTGGAAAGCATTGGGTTAATCCGGGGCAAATCAAAATCAGAGAGCAGGGCTGAAACTGTAAACCGATTTCGGGTATCCCCGAATTTAAAATTGATGGTAGCCTGGAGCCTTCCACTTCCCTGAACATATGCTTCAGCCTTAAGGGGAGACACCTTTTTCTCAGCCAGCCAGGCTGAATCGTTTGTAAGTCCAAGAAGCAGGCCATTGATCCTGTTAAAAAAGATCGTTCCGGGTTCGTTGCCTACCTGTTCAGAATAGGTTGCTTTCCCATTGACAACCTCCAAAGAATCAATCCGAATATATTGTTTGAGATTGCGTATAAGCTGTTGGGGCATCGGAGGTTTGAAACCGGGGCGCATAGGTACCCGTTTATCACGATAATCATCCAGAAGCAGGCTGTCAATTTGGAGTTTGCTTGCTATCAGGCGTTTGTGTACCATCAGCTCCTGCCAGTCAATGTCAGTCAAACTGATCTTTCCTGCCTCAACATCCATTCGGTCGGTCTGATAGCCAAGTTTTCTGCTGAAGTCGTGCCGGTTAAATAAAGGTTCAAGGTGGAACCGGTCAATGTACACCAGCTTCTGGCCGGTAGAGATACCTACTTCGCCGAAATGCATAGCATACATTCCGTTACCTGTTTGTTGTTTGATATCCCTTAGTGTAACCACAATATCATCGGTATTGTATATCCTGGGATCCGTTCTCCATGTAGAATCAATCCACAGGTTGACAATCTGGATATCGATATAGGGAATGTTAAAATCCCGCACCGAATCATTTGATTCATCGATATAGTCTAAACTTCCTGTTACCAGGCTAATGGTACCCACTGAGATATAATCCCACCCTTTCGGAAGAGGGATCGATTGAGTGGTATCCCGTGGTTTGCCAGTTGTATCGGGAACAGATCGTTTTTTTCTAAAGATTTTCAGTTCGGGAGATTTTACATCAACCCGCTTTGCTTCAATTTTTCTGCTTAACAAAGCCTGTTTCAATTCAAGGTCCAGAACAGTCAGTTTTTTAACATAAAGCCCAAGGAGCATCGACGGAGCTGAATCGGGATTCATTGCTTTGTAAATGGCTGTGTCCGGAGTCAGAGTTAAATTCCGTATGTGGAGATTGCCACCAAGTATACCATAATAGATGCTTCCTATATGTGCATTATACAACCCCTTGGTCTCCCTTTTTACAGCCTCTTCCAAGGCTCTTTTAATGATGCTGTTCGAATAGATATAGACAACGACAACAGCCACAAGAATGATTCCTGCCAGGATGCCCAAACCCCAGAATAAAATTCGTTTGGTTTTTGATCTCTTTTTCTTTGTCATAACTCAGAGGTTTACCTGTTTTTCATCTCTCGCTTTAACGCTTTTTTAAATGCTTTTTGTTCTTTTGAATTTAACCCTTCACTCGATTTTAATCCCGTTAAAAGCGATTTCCAGAAGAAATTGAAATATCCCTTTTCGTCATCCCTTTTATTCCAGATATATCCTGGTCGATGAATCCCAAAGTATCCGGGATTGTCCTGAGGTACTGCGAGGTTCACTAAAATCTGCATAAGGCTGGTGCCTGTCTTGTTCCAGAAGTCCGGTTTCTCTTTCAGCAACTCCACTTGAAGGTTCTGATAATAAAGATCCAGTAGGCCCGTAGCATAGATACCATTTCCTCTCATCCAATGGATGTTTACACTATCCACCACCCCACCTTTGATTCGAACCGGTGCTACCTTTGATACCATCGGATTAAAGATAGTCATATCCACTCTGCCGGCTTTTCCCTGAAAGTAGAAGGTGTCAGCCGGGGAGTTAAGGGGAAACCTGAACTCTCCCTCAACCTTTGCTTTTCCCATCAGGTAGGTAGAGGCGATAGCAATCAGCTCGGTACCCTGAGAAATCAGAAGCGAGTCAGTGGTTAAATTCCGGACCATCCCTTCCATCCGGTCAAAAAAGATCATACCGGGTTCGTTCCCGGTCTGCTCCCGGTAAGTCACTTTCCCGTTGGTTAGCGACACCGTATCAATTATCAGCGAAAAAGGTATTTTCTGAATGGCTTGCTGAATCATGGGTGGTCGCTTCCAGGTTGGAAACTTCACACGTTTATCCCGGTAATCATTCAAGGTTAACCCGTCAACGAAAACCAATCCGGCGACGATTTTCCGCTCCTCCAATAAAGTTTTGAAATCCAGTCTTTCCATCTCAATCTTTCCGGTACTTACCTCCATCCTGTCGGTCTGATATCCCAACTTGCGGGAGTATAAGGAATCAGAGTAGTTGGGCATCAGGGTAAAAGAATCAATTGCCAGGAATGAGTTGGCTGTTGAGAGGTGCAATCCTCCAATTGACAGAGTATTCATACTGTCTTTGGTGACCATCGAGTACCCTCCCGTTCGAAGGTCAATATCCTCACAGAAAAAAAGCGAAGATGTCTGTTTTTTCGATTGAGTTGAATCGTAATTAAATCCTGTGATGGTGGTGTTGATCTGGTCGAGATCCATCCTGGTTGCACTGTCGTTTTCCCCTTTGATATAATGAAAAATTCCATTGGTAAGTTTCACCTTTCCAATGACCATCGACCTGAAAGGGGTTTTCAATTCCGGATGACCGGATATCTCTTTTTTCCTGGAATTCTTCCTGGTTACATGATCCGGAAGACTGTTAAGTGTAATCTCTGGATCTGAAATTTGGATCTCTTCAATACGCAGGTCTCTATTGAAAAGCACTTTCTCCAGGTCAAGCTGACGGATCATAAACGAACGGAGGGAAAGTTCAATGGTGAGCGGTTTCTGTTTCCCGTTGGTTATAGGTTTCATGGGAACAATATGAAGATCGCTGATGGATAGATTTGGGGGATAAGAGTCTGACAGAAACCTGGAGAATTTGATCGTATGCATACTGTCTAAGATGATCGGGTAGGCAGTATCAGGTTTCAGCGAGAGCATGTCATACTTAAAAATCTTGATTCCTTGTTTCCAGTCCGTCAGGTCAAATAGAAATTTCGAGAGTTGAAAACCAAAATTTCTCACCAACAACGAGCCCCTTCCTTTTTGATCCTCTTCCACCAGGTCAAACCATCCTCTGTCAATCCGGATGTTCCCGATCTCAATCTTTTGAACCGCTTCATCAGCATCTGAAAAGGGTTCATTGAGAGAACTCTCCTTCTTTCTTTTAACGGACCTGATAATTATTTCTGGCTCCAACAACCTGATGTCGCCGGCAGAAAACCACTTTTCGTTTATCCATTTCATGTGATCAAAGCCATGCACCTGCAGAGCACTGAATTGCGCAACCAATGTTGACGGAGAGGACATCCCCGGATGCATCCTGCTGGTTGTAACCATATTAAATTCAGTAACGTCCAACTCTTGCGAGAGAGAATTTACAAACAGCTCCTTCAACCTGATACGGTGAAGAGAGTCGGGGGATAGATAGTTGAAATCCCTCAGGGCCAGGTCTATTTCGAGCCTGTTCAGAAACTCTTTCCTGTCGTGGTGGGTAAGGGTATCCATCATGAAGCCTGTCAGGGTCAGATCCACCAATCCGGAGATCCGATTCTCATTCAGCCCATGTTTGTCATCTTTGAAACTGATCATGGCATTTGAAATCTCAATCGTTCCGGCCTGAATAGAGATCATGTATGGGATAATAACGCTGCGCACAAGATCAAGCTTGTGGAGAAAAGATTTTTTTTGAATCGCAGTATCCTGTGGTATCTTCTTATCCCTGTACTGAATGATCGTCATATCGGGCTCAAAAACAGCCAGGCGGCTAAACTCCAGGTTCCGGCTATTGAACATCCTGAGCAGATTGATTTGTTCAAGTTTCACCTGTGGAAACAACATCCTGTACAGGGTGTTACTCTTATAACGCATTGTTGAATCCACTATGGTAGATGGAAACAGCCTGGTATTGTATACATCGATGAGTGATCGGCGGGTACTGATAATCACCTTTTGTGCGTTTAGATCATGCAATTTATCCTGGAGTGCCAGGGTAAAGCCGTTGATATCCAGTTCAATATCTTTTGAATAGAGGATTTTGGTCGTGTCAAGGTGTGCGAGCGAATCGAGATGGAAGCCTTGCAACTGCAGAGTAGCCCTCTCAACCTGAAGTTCCGGTCTCGGTTCCGTTACCCTGGGGTAGAACTGAAAAGAGGCATTACTTAATAAAAAGGTGTCGATAGTAATATTCTTCAGTTTGTCCTGGATAATCGTATACAGGTTGGCAATTGTAACCTTAGTTTTGTACTTCTTCACCACAGGATCCGTCGGTTTATGAAGGAACATCCTGACATCAAGGTTATTAATACTGATCGTGCCGATTGAAATCTTCTGTTCCAGCATAGCTTTGTACAAATCAATTCCGTCAATTGAAAACTCCGGGAGATAGACCTGATAAAAATTACCGGTTTTAGCAGTTGCAAGTTTACTGTCAAGAAAATTTGGGGTAAGTGTGAGTCCTTTCCCAAATAGGCGATATCCCGACAGGGAAAAGCCAACTTCATCAGCAGCAAGAAAATAGAGGCTGTCGGAGAGTGAATATTTGAAATTCTTGATTCTCAGCTCCACGTCTTTGGAATAAAATATCCTTTCCTCTTTAAAATCATCAGCATTTAGGTCGAAATCGCGCAAAACAACTGAATAAAGCCAGTCCATTTCACTGATTTTTCCCGATTTCATGGTCTGTTTTCCGGTAAAAGCTCCATCATTCACCAGAATCGAGTCAATCTTCACTTTTATGAAAATAGAAGATAAAACAGGATAGATATCCTCGTAGATATGTTTGAACCGTCCCCTTTTCTCTTTTATGGAATCGGGGAAAGCAATGAACTCAATGGTTGGGTTGTTTAGTTCAATCATCCGGAGATGGATTGTCCTTTCAAGTAACATCTCCTTGAGGTTCAAATTCTTAATGGTCAGCTGTTCGTAAACCACAGAATAGAGAGTACCCTTTGCCCTCCTTTCTTCTTTAAGTTCTTCATATCTCTCTTTATTGGGGATCAGACGAAAGTCGGTTATGACTGTTTTCCCTGAAAAAAGATTAAACTGGAAGTGGCCAAAGTCGATTTCGTAAACACCGTTACTGGCTTGTTGCATCTTTGCCTGAAGGAATGTTTTGATGAAGCTCTCTCCAAAATAGTTCATCGCAGCGAAAGCGCCCAGGAAAACTACAGAGGCAATAATCAGTATCCACATCAAGACCTTGAGAATGTGCCGGTAAAATTTTGGTTTAGAGGCTTTAGGTGTCTTTTCAGGCATACAAATGGAGGGTGGTGAATTCATTGTAAAGGTAAAATAATTCCCGGTAATTTTCTAACTTTGCACCCCGAATTGAAGAAGAATCAACTTATTACATTTTACTTATGGAATACAACTTTTCGGAAGTAGAGAAAAAGTGGCAGCGTTACTGGGTGGAGCATTGCACCTTCCGAATTGAACTTGACCATTCAAAACCAAAATTTTATATTCTGGATATGTTTCCTTACCCTTCGGGTGCCGGTCTTCATGTTGGCCATCCTTTGGGGTATATCGCTTCTGATATTTACGCCAGGTTTAAACGGTTGAAGGGGTTTAATGTGCTTCACCCGATGGGCTATGATGCATATGGGCTTCCTGCTGAGCAGTATGCGATCCAAACAGGTACACACCCTGCCGTTACAACCGAGAAAAATATCCTTCGTTACCGGAAGCAGATGGATAAGATCGGGTTCTCATACGACTGGTCACGTGAAGTAAAAACCTGTGATCCTGACTATTACAAGTGGACACAGTGGACATTTATCCAACTTTTCAACCACTGGTATAACCCTGAACTTCAAAAAGCAGAACCCATTGCCAGGTTGGTTGAACGACTAACGGAAACAGGCAATGGTGATGTGACACGGGATCAGTGGAAAAGCTGGAGTGAAAAACAACAACAGGAGTTTCTGATGAACTACAGGTTGGCCTATATTTCAGATGCCATGGTCAACTGGTGCCCTGAACTGGGTACTGTTCTTGCCAACGACGAGATTGCCAACGGATTTTCCGTGAGGGGTAACCATCCCGTGGAACGCAAGCTGATGAAGCAGTGGTTTTTACGGATAACACCTTATGCACAGCGACTGATCGATGGCCTTGATAAAGTGGATTGGTTTGACTCCCTGAAGGAGATTCAGCGAAACTGGATTGGTCGTTCGGAAGGAGCCGACATTTTCTTCCCAATAAAGGATCACAATTATCAACTTGAGATATTCACTACCCGTCCCGATACTATCTTCGGGTCGACATACATGGTGTTGGCTCCGG
>ERZ891376.216-NODE-216-length-15360-cov-4.913819_pt1 | contig 15360 bp, 17 predicted proteins | sample MGYA00520906_ERZ891376 | MGnify/ENA primary metagenome ERZ891376 (study PRJEB32303, sample SAMEA104408695) | aquatic metagenome | biome: Brackish water; feature: Chemocline; material: water | place: Baltic Sea | collected 2014-10-18T08:59:00 | depth 139 m ...
TATTGATGATAAAAAAGTTACATCTGAATTGACGACACAAATGAAAAATTGGCCCGACTCTATCAAGCAACCTGAATTGCGGTCAAATTGACTTCAGCAAGATATTTTGTAATATATTTGCAAAATAATTACTTCCCCTATGAAAAAGATACACTCCCTCCTGATGCTTTCTGCTCTTACAGGATTGATATTCACATCCTGCAACAAAACAACAACTCCTGAAATTCCAACGAACATAAAAGTAGTTGCCTGGGCCGTTGGATTACAGGATACCAACTCGGTTGGAATGATCCTGTATACCGATGATGCAGGGGAAACCTGGGAAAGGCAGGGAGATCCTGCAATGTTTACCGGGATCGACGTAATAAATGTTTGGGCAACTGATCAACAAAATGCATGGATAATCTGTTCGGAAAATAAAATTTTCAGGACAATGGATGGAGGAGCCACATGGATCCCCGTTCAGGCACCGGCCATTCCGGGCAACCCGGGGCTTTCAGGTATATCTTTGATCGACAACACCACCATCTGGATCAGCGGAGACCAGGGAACGGTCTATTATTCAAGTAATGCCGGTAACAACTGGACAGTTTATGACAGCTCTTTTTTCCATAGCGGAGAGATGCAGGGAATCCTTGCCGTTAATGATAGGATCGTATACGTAGTCGGGCATTTTAACTCAAATGCCGGGGATTATGGTTTTATTGCACGTACCCTCAACGGTGGAAAAACCTGGGATTCCATCTCCCTCCCAAACAATTTCAACCGGTACCTTTGGATCGGTGTGGATGCGGTTGATTCCAACCATGTGGTTATATACGGGCAACATGGACATTACACTGTAACGCACAATGGAGGAAATACATGGTCAACACCCGATTCTGTAACTGCAGGAGACATTAACGCACTTGTTATGTTGAGCAAGGATGCCTACTGGGGAGCGTTTGATTTTGATCAGATATTCAAGACCTTCGATGGCGGGAAGAGATGGGTTTCGCAGACAAGTGCGGGGCCGTTAAATCAATTTCTGGTGGGAATGGATACCTATTATTCCCAGACTGCATTGATCGTAGGGGAGTCGGCAGGTCCCCTGAGAGCAGGAAAGATCCTGAAAACAACAGATGGCGGCAATCACTGGTACCTGCGTCATTCCACCGACTCCAAACTTTGGAAAGTCGCTTTCGCCAGAATTCAGGAATAAAGGCAGTAGGCAGTTGGCAGTCGTCCCTCGAGCCTCAAACAAGTTCATAACGGTAGGAGTCCTGCCGGATAAAGATAAAGAGCAGGATCGTAAAGGCCCAGAGCGAGGATCCCCCGTAGCTCAGGAATGGCAGCGGGATGCCAATCACCGGCATCAGCCCCAGGGTCATCCCGATATTGATGGCAAAGTGGGTAAAAAGGATTGCGGCAACCGAATAACCATAAACTTTGCTGAATTTGGCGCGTTGTCGCTCCGCAATGATAACGATTCGGGTAAAAAGTGAGATATAAAGTCCGATCAGCACGAGGCTGCCCAAGAACCCCCACTCCTCTCCAACAGTACAAAAGATAAAGTCGGTGCTCTGTTCAGGTACGAAGTTGTATTTGGTTTGGGTGCCGTGAAGATAACCCTTACCAAGGATCTGACCCGAACCGATAGCAATCAATGACTGGTTAACATTGTATCCGGCCCCCTGGAGATCGCTTGTCTTCCCGATAAGCACATTGATTCGTTGACGTTGGTGGGGTTTGAGGATGTTGTTGACCGCGTAGTCGACAGAAAAAACATACCCGACTGATACCGCAAAGACAGCAAGTACAATCAGCAATTGACGGGTCTTTTTCAAGGTTAAGATGTAATACGTTACGGCTCCGATAAAAAGAATACCTATCAGGATAAATTTGTTGATCAGCAGGGCAAGAATACCGATTACCGGGAGTGCCAGCAGGGCGAGCATGACAAGTCCGCTCATGCCAAAACGGTAGAATACGAGCAGGAATGCAAGGAATACCAATGCTGATCCGGTATCCCGCTGAAGGAGTATCAACAGAGCGGGGAAGAAAATCAATGCGGCTGCTTTCAGCCAGGGTTTTTTCTTCACCAGGTTGAGATCAATCTTACTGAGGTATTTTGCAACTACAAGAGCAGTCGCCATCTTGGCAAATTCAGCCGGTTGTATCGCTATACTGCCAATATGAAGCCACGATCGTGCACCGGAGATATCCCTTCCAATGAAGATAACCAGGATGAGCAAGAGGATCAATCCAGAATAGATCAGCCAGGCAAACTGGGAGAAGAACTTCGGATCAATGGCCAGTGTTACGATGGCTATTACCAGGGCTGCACCTATCCAGATCAGTTGTTTGCCATATCTCTGACTTATGGCAAAAATGCTGGGTTGTAATTCGTCATATACCGCAGCATAGATGTTGAGCCATCCAAAGAGGACAAGTACCAGGTAAAGGATTACCATCACCCAGTCGATACGGTAGAATATGCCATATTCCCTTCTCATTTTCGGATCAGGTTTCCGTTCATCATCCGTTCTTTTAACTCCTCACGCTTCACAACACCATTCATGTATTGCTCAATCATCAGGCTGGCAATAGGTGCAGCCCAGGAAGATCCCCATCCTGCATTTTCTACAATGACCGAGATTGCGATCCTGGGATTTTCCTTAGGGGCAAAGGCAATAAAAATAGAGTGGTTATCACCATGCGGATTCTGTGCTGTACCCGTTTTGGCACAGATCGGTATGCTATCCAACCTGGCATTCGTGGCTGTCCCGCCCAGAACCACCTGCTCCATTCCCTCAACCACCACGTCGAAATAGTTAGGATCCACGGAGCAGTAATGTTTTTGCATATAGGTACTTTTCACGCTATTTGGCTTCCCCAACCCCTTGATTACGTGCGGTATGATGTAATATCCCCGGTTGGCAATCACGGCAGTCATGTTTGCCAGCTGGACCGGGGTTACCAGTATCTCTCCCTGACCAATAGCCAGTGATATGACCGTAAGGGATCTCCACCGGTTCTTTCCGTAATATTTATCGTAGTATGCACTGGAAGGGATATTGCCGGAGAGTTCGCTGGGGAGATCCAGCCCGAGCCGTTTCCCGAGGCCGAAACTGAGTATGTGATTGCGCCATTTGTTGAAATCCTCATCTGTAGCGTAGAATCCATCCTTTTCGAGGATTGATTTGAACAGCTTGCAGTAATATGTGTTACAGGAGTACTGAATGGATTCAATCAGATCAAGAGGGCCGGAGTGTTCGTGACACCCAACCACATGACCGTTACCTAAAGCAAAACCTCCAGGACATCCATAGCGTGTGTTGGCTGTAACCACCCCTTCCTGCAGGCCCACCAGGGCATTGGCAGTTTTGAAGGTAGATCCCGGAGGGTATGTTGCCATAAGAGCCCGGTTAAACAGGGGAATATTGATGCTGTCTTCAGACAAGGTGGAAAAGTTATGGTTCCGGATGCGGCCCACAAGAAGGTTCGGGTCGTAAGCAGGACTTGAGACCAGGCAGAGAACCTCTCCACTGGAAGGTTCAATGGCAACGATACTTCCCTTTTTGTTCTGCATCAGCTGCTCCCCCAGGAGTTGGAGATCTGCGTCAATGGATGACCAGAGATCTTTCCCTGCAACGGAGATGGTATCATATTGTCCTTTCTGGAAACTTCCCATATCCCTGTTGTGCACATCCACCACCCGGATCTTCATCCCTTTCCGGCCGCGTAACTCCTTCTCATAGGATTTCTCTATTCCGCTGATCCCGATATAGTCACTTGATTTGTAATAGGGGTCTCCGGCTATGACAGAAGGATTTGCTTCTCCTACGTATCCCAGCATGTGTGCGGCAATGGGATAAGCATATTTTCGCAGGGTTCGGGGCTGAACGAAAAACCCATTAAACATAAACATTTTCTCCTGCAGAGCTCCGAAATTCTCCCGGTTGATCTGTGATTCAAAAACAGTTGGCTTGAGGGAAGAGTACCGCTGTGCTTTATTCAGCCGATCCCTGAAATCCTCTATCCTGATCTCCAGCAACCGGCAAAACTCTGCCGTATCCATGGCATTTACCTGCATGGGGATAACCATCATATCATAAGCTGCTTCATTGAATACAAGCAGTTTTCCCTTGCGGTCGTAAATCAATCCCCTCCCCGGATATTGTGTGATGTATCTGAGAACATTGTTGGTGGCTGACAGGATGTATTTTTCGGCCACAACCTGGATATAAAAAAGCCGGATAACAAAGATAAATCCGATCAGTACAAAAAGTCCGAGAATGATGAGTTTCCGGTTCAGGTAGTGTTTTTCCATCACTACCGCTACCTTCTGAGAGGGATATCGGGGGTGGTCAGGACGTTACTCTTGTTCAGGGCACGGTCGTAAATGAAGTATTCAAATCTAACCGTATCGAAATCGGGTGATGGATCCATGTCAAGGGTATCTGAGATGAAGCCTTTGATAGCCTTGCCCGGATAGTCTGGATTTAATACCGGGATACGCGCACTGAACGGAGGATTAAGAACCACCTCCACGTAACCGGAATCCTGCTTCTCGAAATAACGGATCACCAGGTTGTAATAATAGGCACCACCCCGGTTGTATGGAGGAAAGGTATCTCCCGGATATAGTCCGATGTCACCGTCACCATCCTGAAAATCGAAGGAGAGAACTCCTTTGACAGCTAATTGACCTGTATCAAAGAGCAACACAAACGGGCGATAGGTGATCTCAGGGATGTCTGAAAATTCTTCCTGTTTAATGCAGGAAGAGATGAGGAACATTCCGATCAGAGTTGTCACGAATATCCTGATCCTGGTATTGGGAATATGCCGTTTCATTTCGTATCTTTGATGAAACGCTAAATTACACAATTTTCCAATAGACAGGGCGTTTCAGGGCCAATGATTTTTTCACAGACAATAGGAAATATCCAAACGGAAGAGCAGTTTAACCGGCTGGCGTTAGAGGCCTTCCGATACCAGCTTCATCGAAACCAGGTTTATGCCGAATTTGTCGATGCCCTTGGAATTCACGCCTCAAGTGTGAACCATTATACACGGATTCCTTTCCTCCCCATCGAATTCTTTAAGGCCAGGGAAGTCTATGCGGCCGAAGAAGATCCGGCAGTCACATTTCATAGCAGCGGAACTACCGGAATGCATCGCAGCAGCCATGCTGTGGCCGACGTATCACTATACCGTTCTTCCCTTCTGGAGGCATTCAGGCACTTTTACGGAGAAACTACCAACTACCTGATCTGTGCACTCACCCCCTCACCGGAAGAGAGCCCCAACTCCTCTCTGGCATTTATGATAGACACCTGGATCAGCTCCGGAGCACAGGAGGGGAGTGGCTTCTATCTTAACGAACCAGAACGGCTGGCCGGGTTACTGCCAACTGCCAACTGCCAACTGCCAACTCTTCTTCTCATCGGTCTGACTTATGCTCTCCTCGATTTTGCCGAAATTCATCCGATGCCGCTTAACGGGTCCATCATCATGGAGACCGGAGGGATGAAGGGGCAACGAAAAGAGATGGTTCGGGAGGAGGTACATGCCAACCTGAAGAATGCCTTTTTGGTTGGAAAGATTCATTCCGAATATGGTATGGCAGAGATGCTTTCACAAGCTTATTCACAGGGTGATGGAAGGTTCAACACTCCACCATGGATGAAAGTCCTGATCCGCGATCCCAACGACCCGCTCTTGTTGACAAGCCAGACCAGAACCGGTGGGATCAACATCATCGACCTGGCAAACTGGTACTCCTGTCCTTTCCTGGCTACACAGGATCTCGGCCGGCTTCACCCCAACGGTTCGTTCGAAGTTCTCGGACGGTTCGATTATTCGGATCTGAGGGGTTGTAATCTGATGATTAGTGATTAGGGATCAGCGATTAGGGATTAGTAAAAAGACATGAGGCATGAGCCATGAGGCATGAGCCATGAGCCATGAGGCATGAGCCATGAGACATGTGGGAGAATCCCTATAAAATTAGCGCTATTCACGATATTCACGTCATTCACGCTATTCACGTTATTCACGTTATTCACGCTATTCACGTTATTATCGCTATTCACGATATTCACGATATTCACGTTATTCACGCTATTCACGCTATTCACGCTATTCACGCTATTCACGCCATTCATGTCTAACGTATTACGTCCCACATTCCACTATTACCTCGGGAGTATCATTTCCGGGGGAGTTTACCAGCTTCGAAACAGGAAAAGCTTTCATCAACCCGGCAGGGTAGGGTTTCAAGAGTTCCCGCAGTGCAGCTTCGTTCGTGCTGTCGAGCCACATCTTCTCGTTTTCAGGCAGCAGGATGACCGGCATCCTGTTGTGGATAGGGGCAATCAACTGATTGGGTTCGGTAGTGATTATGGAGAATGAGTGAATGATCTCCCCGTTGCCGCTCACCCATTTCTCCCAGATGCCGGCCATGGAGAATGGAGCACCACTATCCAACACGATCCGGTAGGGAGTTTTGGTGGGATTCTTTTTCCATTCATAGATTCCATCGGCCGGGACCAGGCAACGTCTTCTCCTGAATGCATTCTTAAAGGAGGGTTTCTCAGAGATGGTTTCGGCTCTGGCATTGATCAGCTTGTTTCCAATCAACGGATCTTTGGCCCAGAAAGGAATCAGGCCCCAGCGATAGAATTGAAGCTCGGTTGGACTTTCGTTACTGATGATAGCCAGCTCCTGCGAAGGAGCACAGTTGTACCGGGCTTTGTAGATGGCCGACCTGACCGAAACGCCAAAACGCTCTTTGATCAGCTCATCTTCGATGGCAAATGAGTAACGTCCACACATAGAGACAGATTAAAAGTCAAGTTTCAGAATATCAACGTTAACGCGCACCCTCCACAATCACAACGATCTCTCCTTTTACATCCTTCCCGGTAAAGTGTTCAGATAGCTCCTGGAGTGAGCCCCGCACATTTTCTTCATATATCTTCGTCAACTCCCTCGATACCGAAGCTTGCCGATCGGGCCCAACATGTTCAATTAATTGAGTAATTAATTTACTCAATCTAAAGGGAGATTCATAGAAGATCAGGGTGTAGGGAAGCGTTGAAAGTTCCTTCAACTTGCTTTGCCTCCCTTTCTTGTGAGGCAGGAATCCAACAAATAGAAAGCTGTCACAGGGAATTCCCGAATTTACAAGTGCCGGAATAAAAGCAGAAGGACCCGGCAGTGTTTCAACCTCCATCCCCTCACGAATGCAGGCTCTTACCAGCAGAAAGCCCGGATCGGATATGCCCGGGGTTCCTGCATCGCTAACGAGTGCTGCCACTTCTCCTGATTGCAGCCTGCTAATTACAGAAGCAAGGGCTTTATGTTCGTTGAACTGATGGTGTGAAACCAGTTTGTTCCGGATGTTGAAATGCTTCAGCAGGATCCCTGTTTTTCGCGTATCTTCAGACAGGATGAAATCTACCTCTTTCAGCACCCGGATGGCCCGTTGGGTCATATCCTCCAGGTTCCCTATCGGGGTTGGTACCAGGTAGAGGGAAGTTGTCCGGTTCATGTGTTGGTGACCAGTTTGAATCCGACCCCATGGACGTTGATCAGTCCGACGGTTGAATCCTGTTTCAGGTATTTCCGGAGTTTCACAATATAGACATCCATACTCCGGGCATTGAAGTAACTATCATTGTTCCAGATTTCTGTCAATGCTTCACTGCGTGTAAGAACATCGTTTACATGCAGACACAACAACCTGAGCAGGCCACTCTCCTTGGAGGTTAATTTTTGCTCTTTTTGTTCAATGGTGAGGATCTGACGGTGCACATCAAATGTATAGGAACCAATAGTAAAAATCGTCTCATTCTTGAGAGGTTTCGGGCTATCTTCGAGCCTTCTCAGTATGGCTTGCATCCGAAGCAATAGCTCTTCCATACTGAAGGGTTTGGTAAGGTAGTCGTCAGCCCCGAGCTCAAATCCCTTGAGTTTATCCTCTTGCATCGATTTTGCAGTAAGAAAGAGGATCGGCGTCTTCTTATCCCGTAGGCGAATCTCTTTGGCAACGGCAAATCCGTCCTTTACCGGCATCATGATATCCAGGATACAAAAATCTATCTGCTGATTTGCAAACGTTTCGGTTGCTTCCTGCCCATTCAGGCATAGGGTAGTGAGATACCCTTTGGCATCGAGGTAATTTTTTAAAAGATTCCCTAGATTTCTGTCATCCTCGGCCAGCAGGACTTGCAGTGTTTTCTTTTCCATAGGTCACTATTCGTGTATTTTATAAGGCAGGTAAATTTTAAACTGAGTGCCTTTGTTTATTTCGCTTTCGATTGTAATCTTTCCCTTATGTTCACCAACAATTGCTTTTACATAGCTGAGGCCCAGACCAAATCCCCGTACATTGTGTATATTGCCGGTAGGGATCCGGTAAAGTTTATCAAATATCTTTTTCTGCTCGTGTTTGCTTATCCCTGTACCGTTATCCCGTATTGATAACGTAATTCCCTGACCACTATTTTCCGTATGGATCCGGATCTCCGGTTTACGGGGAGTATATTTAGTCGCATTGTCGAGGAGATTGTATACCAGATTGGTCAGGTGTACTTTATCTCCTTCCAGCTGGGAGGGCTTTGCCTGCAGATTCGTACGGATCTCGCCATCTTTGATCTCCACCTGGATTCGGATGTTCTTAATAACATCCCGGATTACGGCGTGCAGATCAACTATCTCAAGGTGCATTTTCAGCTCTCCTTTCTCCAATACTGCAGCTTGCAGGATCCGTTCCGAGAGGATTGAAAGCCTGTTGTTCTCTTCCTGGATGATATCGATATAATTGGTATAGAATTTTTCGGATTTGGGAAGTTCCTTATCGCCAATTGCTTCACAGGCCAGAGAAATAGTTGATATTGGTGTCCTGAATTCGTGGGTCATGTTGTTCATGAAGTCGCTCTTCATATCCGATATTTTTTTCTGGCGGATAAGGATCGTGATGGTATAGGAGAATGTATAGACAATTACAATGATCAGGATAATGGAAATCAGCAGCATTCCCCATAACTCCGTCAGGAGGAACTGTTTTTCGTAGGGAAAGAAAATGAGTAAATACTCTGGAGTGGTGAACAGGTCGTAGGAGAATAATGGGTAGGCATACCCTATCTGGATCAGTTGTTTCCGGTAATCGCTCGATTTTTCCATGATGAAAAGATCGTACTCAGGTTTATATATCCCGAATTGGAAGCGTGTATCTACACCACGGATGTTCAGTTCGAGCGAAATCAGAGAATCCATTTCATTAGAAGTGATGAACAGAGAATAGTCGAGATGTTTGTTGAAGCTCAACATGACCGGGAACGGGTTGATTTCTGCCGCTCTTCGTTTTTCCAACCTCTCCAGCTTATAGACCACTTTGGCCATTGCCTCATTGACACTTCGTCGGAAACTGGACTCCTTTACCGTAGAGGCACTATGGATCCAGTAGAGTTGAATGCCGAGCAGGCCGATTAAAGCGATGGTCATGATGATGACGACCCCAACGATTGCTTTCCGATTCATTTGTACAAATGTAACGTAAATTCCGAAAAAGAATTTTTAACATTTTTTAACGATTCTTAGTATTCGTTAACACTTATCTCAGTCATTCTGAGTTACTTTTGTTCTCGGGCAAATTACTCTTTTCATTTAGATTTGTTTATTGATTTTTAATTGTAGAGACGCGATTAATCGCGTCTCTACGTATTTAATTGCGGCTCTATTTTTTATTGCAGTATTCCGATTTTGTTATTCCAGGCGTCGTGAGGAATCCCTATCTTTACCTCCTAAAACATAAATTTCATGCATATCTCCATCGATATCAGTCAGGTGCTCTCCTTTCTGCCGGAAGAGTCACTGGAGCTTATTCGTCCCAAAATTGAAAAAGCGTGGGGGACACTTTTATCCGGTACGGGAGCAGGGAGTGACTTTCTGGGATGGGTCAGGTTACCATCGCAAACTAATCCGGAAGTGCTTACACGGATTCAGGAACATGCAGCAAGGATACGTGAGATTGCAGATGTTTTTGTGGTCATTGGCATCGGCGGCTCATACCTGGGTTCCCGGGCAGTCATCGAAGCTCTCTCAACTTCATTTCCAGCACTGATTCGGAAGGATAAAACCCCTGTTGTACTCTTTGCAGGAGAGAACCTTAGCGAGGATTACCATGCCGATATACTACAAGTTTTAGATAAGTACTCCTGTGCCGTAGCGATAATCTCCAAATCGGGAACCACCACCGAACCTGCCGTTGCTTTTCGTCTGATCAAACAAAAGCTGGAGCGTAAATATGGCAGGAAGGGCTCTTGTGAACGGATCATTGCCATAACGGATGCCTCCAGGGGGGCACTGAAAGAGATTGCTGATACGGAGGGTTATGAGAGCTACGTTATTCCTGATGATATCGGCGGACGTTATTCGTTACTTACGCCTGTGGGATTGCTTCCTGTTGCTGTAGCAGGACTGGACATCGAAAAACTGATAGATGGAGCTGCAGAGATGGAGCGGGTGGCCTGCAAATCGCCAGATTTCAATCTCAATCCTGCGACCCTCTATGCGGCTGTTCGAAACCTTCTTTACCAGGAGGGAAAACAGATTGAGATCATGGTCACTTACCAGCCGAACCTGGTGATGCTTACAGAATGGTGGAAACAGTTATATGGTGAAAGTGAGGGAAAAGAGGGCAAAGGGATTTTCCCTGCCGGCGTGACCTTCACTGCCGATCTCCACTCAATGGGGCAGTTCATCCAGGAGGGAACCCGGAACCTTTTCGAAACTGTTCTTTCAGTCGACCGCTCCAACCAGGAGCTACTTGTTCCGAATGACCCGGAAGACAACGATGGCCTCAATTTCCTTACCGGGAAGAGCCTTTCTGAGGTCAACCACCGGGCCGAAACCGGAACCAGGCTCGCTCATGTCGAAGGTGGCGTCCCCAATATTCGTATCTCCATTCCGTGCCTGGATGCCTACCACCTGGGTCAACTACTTTACTTTTATGAGTTTGCCTGTGGGGTGAGCGGGTATACCATGGGTGTCAATCCCTTTGACCAGCCAGGTGTGGAAGGCTATAAGCGGAAGATGTTTGAGCTTTTAGGGAAACCGGGATTTTAGGTTCAAGGTTCAAGGGTCGAGGGTCGAGGTTCAAGGACTCAATCAGGCCGCAGGCCTCCATCAGGCCGCAGGCCTCCATCAGCGAAGCTCCATCAGCGAAGCTCCATCAGCCGAAGGCTCAATGACTTTCTCAATTATCTCCGGATAGTGCCTGTACTCCAAATCGTGGACCTTGTTAGCGAGGCTTTCAGGGGTGTCACCAGGTTCAATTGGACATTTCGCCTGGAAGATGATCTGCCCATCGTCATAATGCTCGTTCACATAGTGTATGGAGATCCCTGATTCCTTGTCGTTAGATTGGATCACTGCTTCGTGTACACGCTTCCCGTACATCCCTTTTCCACCATAGTTTGGAAGAAGTGCAGGATGAATATTGATGATTCGTGAGGGGTAGGCCTGAAGCAGGTAGTTGGGAATAAGCCAGAGAAAGCCTGCAAGTACAAGGAAGTCGATACCCTGAACCGAAAGGATATCCTGAAGATGGTTTGAGTGGTAGAGATCGTGGCGGGTAAAGATTACCGAAGGGATATGCATATTACTCGCTCTTTCAATGACAAATGCGTCTGGATTATTACATAGCACCAGAGTGACCTGAATCTTCGGATGGCCTTGAAAATACTCGATGATCCGCTGAGCGTTGCTTCCGTTTCCGGAGGCAAAAATGGCAATTCTTTGCATAGGAGAAAATGTTCTTGTCGGTACAAAAATACAAAACGATCCGGATGTTTGACATTTATCCTAACTACCGTATTATTAATGCATTGACAAACAATTTGAGGTTTTTCCTAAATGTTAAAAATCGTTAAAATTTATTGTGTGGTAACGATATTATTCATTTCTTTGCACACCGTTTAACCAAAAAAAGAGAAATATGTCTGACATTGCCGCAAAAGTTAAAGCTATCATTGTTGATAAGCTTGGCGTTGATGAGAGTGAAGTTACACCAGAAGCTAGCTTCACAAATGATCTAGGTGCTGACTCTCTGGATACCGTTGAGCTCATCATGGAGTTCGAAAAAGAATTTGACATTGCTATTCCTGATGATCAGGCTGAGAAAATCAGCACAGTTGGAGAAGCAACTACATACATCGAGAATAATACAAAATAAAGGAATATTTTCACGTGGATTTAAGACGGGTTGTTGTAACTGGCCTAGGGGCCATTACGCCTATTGGTAAAAATGCCATTGATTATTGGCAGGGACTTATCAATGGTGTAAGTGGTGCAGCTCCTATCGTTAAATTCGATGCCTCCAAATTCAAAACCCGGTTTGCCTGCGAAGTAAAGGAGTTCAATGCGGAAGATTATTTCGACCGGAAAGAGGCTCGCAAGTATGACATTTATACGCATTACGGGATCGTCTCAAGTGATGAAGCGATCAAGGATGCCGGGTTGAATCTGGAAGGAGTTGTAGACAAGACACGCGTTGGTGTCATCTGGGCTTCCGGAATCGGTGGTCTGGATACCCTGATCTCAGAAGTCTCCGGTTACCTGAATGGCGACGGGGTTCCACGGTATAATCCCTTCTTTATTCCTAAAATGATTGCCGATATCACTGCCGGCCACATCTCCATCAGGTACGGCTTTATGGGGCCCAACTTCGCCACGGTTTCGGCTTGTGCCTCATCAGCCAATGCCCTCGCCGATGCCTTTATGTACATCCGCATGGGTAAAGCTGACGTATTTGTTACCGGTGGATCCGAGGCTGCAATTAACGCTGCAGGGGTTGGTGGTTTTAATGCTATGCATGCGATCTCTACCCGCAATGATGATCCAACAACCGCATCCAGGCCGTTTGACAAGGATCGCGACGGATTTGTCATGGGTGAAGGTGGCGGTGCACTGATCTTTGAAGAATATGAACACGCCCTGAGAAGAGGGGCCAAGATCTATGCTGAGGTGGCTGGAGCGGGACTTTCAGGAGATGCGCATCATATGACTGCACCTCATCCGGAAGGGTTGGGAGCTATATTATCCATGAAGGCAGCAATATTAGATTCGGAGCTGAAAAAAGAGGATATCGATCATATCAACACCCATGGTACTTCCACTCCGGCCGGTGATATCGCGGAACCAAAAGCAATCCTTTCTTTCTTTGGCGACCATGCCTATAGTATCAATATCAATTCCACCAAATCTATGACCGGACACCTTCTGGGTGCAGCAGGAGCTGTAGAAGCAATAGCGAGTGTCCTGGCCGTGCAAAACGATATCGTGCCCCCCACGATTAACCATTTTACCGACGATCCAAACATTGACAACAGGCTCAACTTTACCTTCAATAAAGCACAGAAACGAATTGTGAATGTGGCTCTTACCAACACGTTTGGTTTTGGAGGCCATAATGCCAGCCTGATCTTTAAGAAATATCATCCTTAATCATTTTCAGGCCCGGATTGTTCAGATTCACTAAATCATCTGTCGACAGGAAATTATCCGCTTCGATACAAAATATTCTCGGATTTAAACCCGGAAATATTGCCTTGTACAAACTGGCGTTCCTACATAAATCAGCCGGGCAGGAAATTATCAGAGGGATAAAGATTAGCAATGAACGGTTGGAATTTCTTGGCGACGCTATTCTGGATGCCATCATTGCCGATTTCCTCTTCAAAACTTTCCCCACTCAGGATGAAGGCTTCCTGACAGAGATGAGATCCAAGATTGTTAGCCGGACACAGTTAAATAAACTCGCCCAGAAGCTTGGACTGGATCACCTGATCCAGCTTGACGGAGCCAATGGAGTTTACCGTTCATACAGGGGCGATGCATTTGAAGCACTTATCGGGGCAATTTACATGGATAGAGGCTACGATTTCACCAGAAAGATCCTGTTGAACCGGATTATAAAACACTATTTCGACCTTGACGAGTTGGTGAACCAGGAGATGAACTACAAAAGTAAAGTCATCGAATGGGCACAAAAAGAGCGGAAAAATGTTCAGTTCAGTGTAGTAAATGAAGTGGGCACAGGCTATAAAAAGCAGTATGTGGTTGAAGTAATTGTGGATGGCATCCCCCTGGCCCGAAGTCAGCACTACTCCATCAAAGGAGCAGAACAGCTTGCTTCAGAAAAATCATGGGCACAAATCTCCTCAGAACATATTGACAAAGTATGAATTATTTATTACCTTTGTAAAAAGGCAATAAAGAAGCAGCAATGGCCAAACGGGTATTTTTGGAGGTGCGCTCAGGATCCACATATTACACCCTCCTGGGCCTTTCAACACAACTGAAAGACTACCGCCTTTCATTCCTGCTGAATAAATTGCCTGCATTCAGGTTTACCCGTTTTGATGACCTGACGGTTAGCTTTCCGGATGTTGAGGAACCGATACCTTTTTCCCTCTATACTTGTGACGATGAGGAAAATTTCAATAGGTATACGCTGGTGTCGAACCGAAACAGCGATCATTTTCTGGTTCCCTCTGTAAGGCAAACCGATTATCTGTTGATCATTGAAGGACCTTTTAAGAAACAGCAAAAGGATGAGCTGCTGAAGGTTCTCCGCACAGTACCCAATATGTTGCTTGCAGCAGAGATCAATACCTCATCCATCAAGCAGTTTGAAAGCCTGATAAACGACCTCGAATTGCACGTCATGAAGAAAAAACGAATAACTAATAATTCACATTCCTAAAAACAGGAGGTACATATGTTTGAAAATTTGAAAGAAACACTGGATAAAGGCATAGAGTATGCCTTTATGACAAGCGAAAAGATCGCCAACGCTGCAAAGGAGCTGGCAAAGGAAAATAACCTTACAAAAGAGGAGGCCAAGAAACTTCTTGATTATCTACAGAAAAAATCAGAAGAGACCAGGCAGAATATGGAAAAAACCATGCAGGATTTCCTCAAGGCAAGTCTGAAGAAGATGGATATCCCCTCAAAGGAGGATGTAAAGAAGCTTGAGGACCGGATCAGGAAGCTGGAAGGCAAGAAGAAGCCGGCTGCTGCAAAAAAGAAGGTAGTTCCCAAGCCAAAACCGAAGGCCAAGGCAAAAAAGTAGGGAACAATATCAGTGGGAGATTATGCTGAACTTACTTAAGATAGGGTCTGCTGTCAGTGAGATCGGACGGGCACGCGAGATCATCGGGATCGTTGTAAAATACGGCTTCAATGACTGGATCAGCAAGAACGGACTGGGGAAATACCTGGTCACGAAGAAACGGCTGGTCCGCATTGGTAAGTACAACACCTGGGAACGGGTGCGGATGGCCCTCGACGAGCTTGGCCCCACAT
>ERZ891376.218-NODE-218-length-15296-cov-8.275769_pt1 | contig 15296 bp, 10 predicted proteins | sample MGYA00520906_ERZ891376 | MGnify/ENA primary metagenome ERZ891376 (study PRJEB32303, sample SAMEA104408695) | aquatic metagenome | biome: Brackish water; feature: Chemocline; material: water | place: Baltic Sea | collected 2014-10-18T08:59:00 | depth 139 m ...
CGGACATGGCCAGGTCCCAGGAAACGTGTTGTCGTAGTCGACCCTGTATAAGTGCAAACGCCAATTGGGTAACTGGTCGTTCCATAACTGGTTCACGCTTGCTGAGACGCACTGAGATGCCCTGTTGATCAAAGACCCGTTTTATAGCGGGGACGTAGCGTTCCATAGAAGAGACGGCGATGTGGATATCAGCTGGTGCAACATCGTTTTCGATTAATTGCCTGATTTGATCTCCCACCAGAACCGCTTCTTCATAAATAGAAAAACAAGGTGTATAACTATGATTCATATCCCTGGAGGGCATTTCATCCTGAGACATCCAATCCACAATGGACATGTTGAATCCTGATACTGGCTTCCCACCCTGAAGAGGATCGAAAAAGATGAGATCATGATCATGGGCCAGATTTTTCAGGAAGTCGTAATCTGACGGAGAGGTTGAGTGAATTGAGTTAACAATAATTTTTCTGGCGGCTGCAAAATGCTTTAAATCAGATTTTTGTCCAGGTGTCTGTATGGATTGTTTTTCACACCACTCCAAAAATTGATTAAAGAGCTCCTGCTTCCCCTCGACGACAGATTCACCACCAGTTGCCTTATAAAAAGCCTCTGCCATACGGTTCACCTCACCCCATTGCATACGTTTACCTGAGAGTTGCGCTATCCCCAATCGAGTCAGATATGGTGTCAGTCTGCGTCCAGCCGGTTCCGTCATTTTGCGAACGTCACCCAGCGTCATGATTTGTAATCTGGGATGATTTAGTCCTGCTTTTGCCAGTGATTGGGCCAACAACTCGCCACTATTTTTAGTTGGCTCTATAAGCAGTATTTCAGCCAGGGCATCCTGACGTTTTAAAATATCGATCAGAACCGGGTTTAGATCCTGAGCGCCAGGCAATACTGGCCTTAAGCCTTGTCCATGTTCATAATTCGCCAGACCATCAAAGTATCGCTCCTCCTCAAAGGTGATGGGAATCAGTGTGTCAAATCGATTGAAGTAAAGTTCTCCCCGGGCCTCAATTCCATACAAATACTTGAGCATCCAGAGGTAGGTCTGAATTTGATACCAATATGCGTGCTGCTTTAATTTATCCTGGTCCGGTAATTCTTTATCAGTCTTGTAATCGAGAACAACCCACTCATCACCAGATTGATACAGCAAATCGATAATACCCGTTACTTTGAACATATGGGTTGTGCTTTTCAGGTAGCCAAAAACTGGCAATTCAGGTAGTCGATTGATGCCTGACAAAGCAGCCAGTCTTTTTGCAAGATCGCTATCTCGGTAAATAGTCAGGCATTCTCGAAGGTCTGTGAGAAAGGGCTTCTGTGCTTCTTTCTCTACAAGGCCCTCGTCCTCAAGAAATAATTTTATCTCCCCATCAAAGTTCTCAGGAATAAACCATTTCATTTCCATAGCCCTGTGTAGCAATCGGCCAAAAGTGAGAGCTGAGGTTTCCAGCCCCAGATCTTCACCGACTTGGCGTTCATCCGAGCCTGTGTATTGGCGCTGATCCATCCATGTCATAATGGTGTGGGGAGAAATTTCACGGTAGACCAGAGCTGGCATGACAGGTTCTACTGGAGTAAGCTCAGCACCCATTTTTATGGGTTGGGCAGCTTCCGAATGAAGAATATCTGAGCCCAGTGTAAGATCATAAATCACATCCTCATTTGATCTTTGCATCCACTCCTTTTTTAGGGCCGTGGGATCGCTATTGGCAAGATCCTTGTCCAATTCCAGGTCAAAGACAGGTTGCAGATACCGGCTCCAGCGCGAGGAGGACATGGCTTTTGTTTCGGGTTTAATTTTTGCAATAAAGGCCACGCCATACTTTGCGCGGGTCACCGCCACATAGAATAATCTTTTATCTTCAGCTTCCTCCTCAGCTATAGTCTGTGCTTTAATACGCTCGTACATCCAGGTTTTGTAACTTGCATTTCTTGAATCCAGAGTTATTCCGGCCTGCCAGTCAGAGCCATCCCGACCAACAAAAATACCACTGGTGTTATTGGGGGAGGGTGACTCCATCCCCGGTAGAAGAACAACAGGAAATTCCAACCCTTTGGCTTTGTGAATAGTTAGAATCTGGACACTGGCAGCTCCCGGTAATTCTGCCTGTCCAGCATCACCATGTTGAATCTGATATTTCATGTACTCATGAATTTCGCGAATGCCCAATCCATCCAGGGAAAGCTGGTGCATCGTATGAATGATGCGATCGATATTTGCCAATCGCAGAACACCCCCAGTTTCTGATATCCAACTCAGTCTCCTCTCATCCTCAGAAACTATTCTTTCAATGAGACGATCCAGAGGTTCGCGGGCACTGGCCTGTTGCCACTCTCTGAGTGTGTTACAAATTTCTGGATGTAATTGATTCAACCCATTCCATACCCATCCTGAGCTGCTCCGATCTTGCGCCGCATCCTTTAGGCGCTGGATGTCTGCATCTTTCATCACAAAGAAGGGGCTACGTAATATTCCTACCAGAGCCAGATCATCCAGAGGGTTTACCAGCACGCTAATCAAATGATAGATGTCATAGCTCTCTTGTTGCTTGAATAATCCCTTACTGGATAGGACCTCAAATTCAATTCCCCTTGATGTGAAAATTTTGATATAGTCGAGGATGGGCGTGAAGGCTTTAAGGAGGATTCCTATGGAAGGACCACGCCTGGGTTCCAATCCATTATCTTTGATCCATTTCAGCCACTCCAGAGTCAGATCCGCTGTCTTCATGATGTCAACTGAATATCCTCTGGAAGCTTCAACATCTAGCACAATATTCACTTCACAGCGAGATATATCAGTATATTCATCAGCATATAGCGTGCTTTTCGCTGCACTTGTCTCGCGAAACACAGTTTCATATAATTCGATATTCTCGCGGTCCTCATCGCCTGGAAAGGCTGAACCGATTAATGGGTTCACAACTGATGACACATATTTTTGAGTAGAGCGATAGGTTTCGTCGGCAGTAAGCACCCACCCGCCACCAGCATCAATTATGTTTCTGACACGATTCATGACCTGGACATCAGCCTGATTGAATCGGTAAATGGACTGTTTGGAATCACCCACGATGAAGAGTCCCTGATGGCGCAGGATCCCCTGGCCAGATTCTCCAATGAGTCTTACAATATCCCAACGGACATCATTGGTGTCCTGGAACTCATCAAAGAGAATATGCTGGTACCGTTGACCATAAACGGCAGCTACTTCCTTGTCCTTTAAAACCTCTCTGGTTCTGAGCATAACCTCATTGAAGCTGAGAATACCTTCCCGGCGGAGACGTTGGTTGAGTTCTTCCAGGTAACCCAGAAAGAATTTTGCGAGATGATGATTCACACGACAGGCCTCTATATCCCATACATTGGGAATCTCAAGCATGAGGGTTTCGTAGGGTAAAAGTTGCTCGGCTCTGTCTTTAAAAGCTCTCAAGCGCAATCTGACCTCATCCTTAAATGCTTCAGGCCAGACTGCTGATGGAACGGAGGGATTCTTTAGATAATTTTTTCTATCGTTGGTTAAGGCGATTCGCCGAGTGAACTCAAGCAGTTCCAACCCATATCTATAATCATCTTCAATGGGATTACTCAAAAACTCCAGAAGATCTCGGAGTGAAACATACTGTGAATGGGAAGTATCCAGTACCTCTTCTGCAGGGGGGAATCCATCCACCAATTGAATTAGTGCTGACTCTATCTCCTGTACCACATCTGGGAGTGGATGCTTCCTTTTAAACTCAGCTTGTAAATCCTCAGGAGATGTAGTGCTCTGATGCTCCAGCCAGCTCGCCAGGAGCTGAGTATGGGACTGAAATTTCTTGATGTATTCACTGATATGCCAAAGTGAAAGATGCTCTAACAATACTTGTAAGTCTGGGTCCTTGTTGCGACTACATGTTCCCAGATACTTTTCCCAGGTTTCCAATTCCATGCGCTGCGTGTCAGCCTCATCTTCAATTCTGAATTCTGGATCAATATCCAGACGCTCTGCTTGTTCTCGCAAGATTTGAGCGCAAAATGAATCAATGGTGGATATGGCATTTTTTGAAAATGTAGAGCGCAAATGCATCTTGGTGCTCTGGGGGGCAGATCGCAAATATGCGCCAAAACTATCAGTAACATTGTCCAGTGCCTCATCATTAAGCAATGTATTCAAGTCTTCATAAATACGTGCCGACATCTCCGCCGCAGCTTTGCGGGTAAAGGTGATGACCAGGATATTTGAAGCATCTTTCCTGGGGAGTGCTGTACCCTCGTGTTGCTGCCTGGCGAAATCATCCATGATAGTTGAATAGCGCTTGGAGAGTAACCAGGTTTTTCCAGCTCCGGCACAGGCCTCAATAAATATGTTTTTATTGAGGTCAAATACTTTGCTTAAATCAATACTCATAATGTTTTAATTTTGGGAAGGATCAATCTGTATGTTATAACTGGTTTAGCACAAACTATATTGCTAGAAAAAAGAGAGGTCGTCAGGGGGTCTGATCAATAATAGTCAGCAACCTTTGGGAGAAGTCCGGTTTCAGATCATCCAGATATTTTGCCACTCCCGGCATGGCGCATATTCTATGTACACCCTCCTCCAGGGCCAGGATCCCATTCTCATCAAGCGTTCCCGCATCAGCTTCCTGACATTGCGCCTCAAATCCCTGGAAGGCTGCATTAACCATAAGTGTCATACTGAGTTCCTCATCTGGACCACTTGCTGCTATCCCTTTTGATAGCTTGGCCCACAATACGGGTTGATCCATAAAGTCGTGCATTATGTCGTCTGCTTTACCACTTCCGGACTTTTTCGCTGTGCCCCGCATCAGTTTTGTATTATTGTATATTTTATAGGCTAAAATGATAAACAATACAATTGTGATTGCAGCTGCAAAAATATCTATTACGCTCATGCATTCCTCTCAAGCAATTAGATTTATTAAAATACTCAGTTTTAAGTATAACTGAGGAGTATAACTTAAAACTTAAATTGTCGGACTAGCCTGTAAACAAGTCCAATATATTACCAAGAGCGCTTGTCTCGGATTTATACATTTCCGTATACCTGCAATTTACACAGGTGACTGATGTAAATTTTTTGTTCTGGACATCAAATATTTTGGAAAGCCCACCACCCGTAGCGGCAAATTGACCCGTTTCATATTCATTGTTTTTACACTTTGGACAATGCCAATTACTATGCTGCATGAAGCCATCCCTATTGTTGTTCTCATTGAAGAACGTTACCATTGAAAACGGCCAGGTTCTCAGAATCGCAAATATGTGGAGGAATGTAGTTACCAGAACTCCAATCTACAATACTCATGCTCCAACGGCATAATACCCTCATTGTCATGACTTCCTGAGCTTGAGCTGAACCAGGGTTGCCCCCAAAGCCGCGATTCCCATCCCTATTCCTTCCTGTGTGGTGATTTTTTCATCCAGGAAAAACCAGGCCAGCAAGGCGATTTGGATCAACATGGTACCGTTGATGATACTTGATTCCATGGCTGAGATGGAGCGCAGCGTATGATTCCATAGTGTAAAAGCAAAAGCAGTGTTCACAACGGCCAACCAGATCAGATAAAACCAGTTCTGTGTGCTAATCGTTGGAATCCCAGTGTACAAAAACCCAGTAAGCAATAATATGATTGAACCCACGCCCATGCTGATAAAGGTAATGACTACGGGACTAATATTGCGTTGGCGATTAATCTCTCTTCCAAGAATTCCAGCCCCTGAGTTTGCTAGCACCCCAAAAGCCATAACCATCAAGCCCAGCCCTTGATTCCCTTCAAATGAGATCGGGAAGAAGTAAAATATAATTCCAACTATAAAAATGACTGTTCCAAACCACTGTAACTGGCTGGGAGTTTCATTGATAAAAAATATGCCCATGATGGCTACAACTATGGGTGTAAAATTTAACATGAGACTCACACTCACTGCGGGTAAAAGGGATAGTCCCAAGAACTGGGTGCCCTGAGTAAGCGTATAAAATACAAATCCCAGAAGCAGCAACTTGCTCCGCTGTTGGGAACTAAGTCCCCTGATTTCCTCTATGTATTTCTTTTTGAAGATAAAGGGCAAAAAACACAGAAAGGCCAGGAAGTACCTTAATCCAGCATAAGTGATAGGTGGAATATCTGCCAGACCCCATTTGATAATGATAAATGATGTGGACCAGAGAAAGGTCACCAGCAAAGCCTGGAAAACTGCAAAAATGTGGTGGAGTCGGTGATCGCTCACTATTTGCTCGACATGAGGGAAGGTTTGCTCAGATACTTTTCAAAAGCTTTGGTATGTGGCGAAGGTTTTCAATTCCACCTAGTCGGCTTCCCTGATTTCTTGGACCTGAGTTTGGCTGATAATTATGAATACTGGTTTACCAGGTTAGAATTATTGAGTGGAAGTGAGAATGTGAAAACAGTTCCTGTTTCTGCTGCAGAAATAAAATTCACTTTTCCACCCAGGATTTTTTCACCAAACAATTTCATGGAGAAGGTTCCAATTCCACGACCGGAATTGGCCTTGGTGCTGAAATTGCGCTGGAATATCCTGAGCTTGATTTCTTCTGGTATAACCTGATCATTATGGATACTGAAGTTGATGGTGTCTGCTTTTTTATAAAAGTTGACTTCTACCTTTTCGCCCACCTCCGTGGCTTCCAGGGCATTGGTAATCATGTTGGCCATTACGCGCTGAAACAGGGATACGTCAGTTTGAATCTGAAGATCACCCAGATCATGAGAAATAATCAGGTGTTTGGATTCCTTTACTGGATGATTCACAAACAAGGCGTGGAGGTCTTCCTCAAGCTGATTAAGTGATATGGGTTGTGGAACCAATTGGTAGGAATCAGTTTCACACGCCAGCAAAAATCTTTGAATCTCAACGGCCTTTTGCAGTCGTAGCGAGGAGCGACGCACAATATCTACCATGGCTGAGTTATGGGAATCACGTGCCAATAATTCACTGGCCCCCACCAGCCCGGAAAGCATGTTATTAATATCATGAAAGAAAGTTCTTTCCAGAGCGGCCCTTTGCTGTTCCAGGGTGATGTCCTGAAGAAAAAGCATAACAAATCTTGTATTATGAATCATAACTGGATGAGATCGTACTTTTAAAACCAGATCGATTTCACGATTGTGATTCAGTGCTTTCAGAGCACAAGTGTCTTCAATGGGTTTGTTTTGCTCCAGGCTTGCCACTATGGATTTAGCTGCTCCACAGGTTGAACAATACTTGGTGGTTCCGCAACCTGCGGGTGGCTCATTTGCATGGACGCAATTCAAGGCATTTCCTGGTCTCAGGCCAAGAGCATGTATTGGATCCTGAATTCCAAGCATTTTTAAGAATGAGTCATTGAGTGAAATGATTTGCCGCTGTTCGTTTAAGACGGCCAACAGTCCTCCCACCGTCTCCATGAGACCTTCCATAACAGCACTTTGATTGAAGATTTCAACTTCCTGGCTAAGTCTATCCTCAGTTGCTTGTTCAGCAGGTGCGAAATATGTGTCCATGGTTTGGCTCCCTTGTATCGACTATGTATAAATATACTCTTTTACGCGTAGCAGATCGAACTTTTCAGAAGCAGTAACCCCTATTTCATGAGGATTTTAACGACTCAAGTACTTGATTGATATCTGGTAATGATTCTGAATTTTTGAAGTGGGTCATACGCCGGTAGATCTCTGCTGCAGCAAGGTGAAAGCCATCCGGCAATCCTGATGCTCGCATGGTGGCTGCTATTTCTTCCATTTCCCCGGAGAAGCGCCAGGCCTTGGCCGTAACACGGCGGAGTCGATTATGGGTGCGTTCAGTAAAATCAGAGCCACCACGTGACCATTGTTTTTCCAACTCTTCACGAATCCCCATTTCATCTGCTGCAGCCATGATGGCGCAAAGCAAAGCTGTTGATCCTTTTGTATATGCAGCAAAGCTCATTTTTATAGCTGATGCTTTGCCAATTTCAGGTCCCATGAGCTCGGTCTCCAGCAATCCTCCTTGAAAGCAATTCGCCACTTCAGCGGCTTTCTGACCTGCAAGGTAGAGCCACGTGCTCTCAGCTTCCCAGGCAGGACCCCCTATGATCCCACCATCCACAAACTCAATATCTCTTGAGCTCATTAATTGATATATGGATTTTGCTTTCTCAGGAGATATGGCATTTACATCGGCAAAGATACCCGTGAAGGAACACTCAAGGATCTGGTGAGCAACATCCAGTACTGCATGGGGAGGGCATACGGAAATGATAATATCACAGACCAGACACATTTGACTAAGAGATTGCGATTGGGATAGATTGTGGACATCAGCCCGTTTCCTGGTTTCCTCACTGCGCCCCTCTGGGACCCAATAGGCCTGGTGACCTGTCGCCTGGGCTGAGACTGCCAGGGATATTCCCATGGCGCCTGGATGTAAGAAACCGATATTCATGTTTATTTACCTGTATACGAAGACCTATACTCCGAGAGCTTCATCCTCGGTGACTTTTTCCGGGGTGGACTTTTCCAAATCCATCTCGGGGTTTTCAACCAGATTTTTCAACAATTCAAGAGCCTTTATACTGTAGAATCCATCATTGACTCGCTCATCGAAACTATATTTAATAGTCATCATATCCTTGACAGCTGGTCGACCTCGTTCATCCAGAGCCATACGGGGCTCGTTTGTGCCCAAGGCCATGAAAATGGGAGCATTACCCCACTCATATAAATGATGATATGCTGGCTGCAGACCGATGCTGCCAAGATTTGCAATGAAGACACTGCTATAGAGCTCGTCTGCCTTAATCATACTGCGAGGTAGCCACCCAAAATGATTAAGGGTTCTCAACAGCCAGGTGAAGAAACTGACCATAAACATGGGAAAAAGGAACACCAGGTCCATTTCCTTATCAGAAACAGATTTGGCTCCTTCGCGACCTTTCTTGATGCCACCCTGTATTTCTCGAACTGTCTCTTCAAATGTCCAATCTGGATTTATTTTCTTTTTAACCACAACCAGGGGCGCATCATCATTCATTTCTTTTTTCATGGAAAAACTAATCCAGATGCCATCGCGCTGGTAGATACGACGACCTGCAACAAACCTGTTCAGGCCAGGTCGCTCATTCAAAACCTGTGCAGATCTCCAAATAATCAAATGTAAAATACTGGCTTTCAGGCCTGTCTCTTTCTGGAAATTCTCTACAAAGTTCCAGGCTTTTTCTACCTCGACATGTTGCTCATAATAAACTGTTGATTCCGTCCTGCCATGCATGAGAAATGGCATGATCCTGCGTGTGTTTGACAAGTTTGTAATAAATTTTCCATCAGGTCTCCAGCGAAAAGGCATAATCAACTCCCGTCTAATATTCAAGAATATAACTAAACTGCATGGCGCGCTCCAAGGAACGCTCTCGGGCTCCTACATTTCTCCAGGTATAGGCAATGCTGGAATCATCATTCAAGGCAAACTGGAAGCCCATATTCCAGGTCATCCCCACATCTTTCAAAAAGACATGATCAAATTCTATGGTGGTCATAAGCCGTCGGGTAATTTGTTGCTCAACCCCCAGAAAGAGAAAGGCGTCCTGATTCCCATCATAATAATCAGAAGTTTCGTGGTAGGCATATAAATCGGTCAATGCAAGACCACCGCTAAGTCGTCCTCGCCCAAGGTGCAATTTTTTAAATCGCGCGTATTTATATGAAGCAACGACATAGGCATTGCGGGGAGGGCTCCACCGATGTTCCACAATTTCAACGGAATTCGTATCCTTTGTCACCGTCCAATTTCTGCTATTGCTTTCAGCACCAACTGCCAGGGATGGTAGAATCTTCCCTTTTTGCTCCCAGATACGAAACTTGGTACTTACAAAGGGCAATTCAAATCCAAAAGCATCCACATCGTGGCCAAGAAATTGGTTCACCTGCAGCTCTGCCCCAAACTCCCATCGATTCCATATACTTACTGAACCTGCCACTCTGAGATTTCCCTGAGCATCATTCTGGATATCCAGACCTATAAATCGATTATCAATGACATCTGCTGTAGGAACATCTATTAGTCTCCGTACTCTAAAGGGATATGCCTGCGGTAATAAATGGAATTCTCCGCCGACCTCCCCTGACCGATAATCAGAACCGGTCAAACGCCGAGCTCCGATATAGCGTTTCATCCAGTAGTCTGTATTTACCGGTACTTCCGTCACCCCTGCAGAGGTGCTGGCATGAATCATTTTATTGCCTTCAGTATAGACACCGACATGACTCACGCCCTTGCCCAGAGTATCAAAGAATATCAGGTCGCCATATTGAAGTTCATCTCTGGACACTTCGTCACCAACAGTATATTGGCTGCGAGATGTTCTGGGAATGATGATACCCTGATCCCTATACACCCCAGATGTAAATCCCGAACAATCAACACCTCGTCCAGGCTCAGTACCACCCCACCTGTAGGGAGTGCCCATGTATTTATCAAATGACTTATCCATTTTGTTTTTATTCAAGTCATCATATACCCCAACTTTCTGTGAACTACAGGCGTTCAGTAGAACAGCAAAAATGATGATACTTAGAGGTAAAAACTTTCGTTGCATCAACGCGCTCCCATTTGTTTTCAAGTCTGAAATGTACCAAAAATATAGTTGCTTTCCCGAGAGGTGCAACCATGAGTTCCGCCCCTGGGCTTTATACAGATTTTTGCTCCCTTAATAATCCCAGTCTGGATGGGGATTGGGGAGACATAGCACTTCGTCCAGATCATGAATTAGCTTTTCTGGACCACTCAAATTACCAGTCGCTGACAATCCGCTTGCTGGTCTGACCCCCAGCCATAATCTTGTAAATGTACCTATATCCGCCACCAGAGTCGGCAGTGCACTATCAAAGCCTGCTGCCACCTTAGACCTTGGCCCAAGTTGAATCGCGTATTCTCCAGCACATCCTCGCCATGTCATTTCTGGATCAATGAGTTTTTCCAGAGGGTCGCTGAGATCCAGATTAAAGCTCAAGGATCTTGAATTCAGATGTGTGGCTTCAATACAGGCTTCCAGGTTGCAGATTCTGGTCTGCCAGTACGCTGAAGCTCTATTGATATGCTCAAACTTGGATTTCTCCGTCACAATTCTTGACCTGAAAGGGTTTTGAATTAAATCCTGAAGTTGTATCCCGGCAGGTTCTCGCATTTTGACAAGTCGAATTTGATCTCCCAGTGATTTGATCAAAGCCATCAATTCAATGAATTGTTCCATTGTCTGATATACCAATACATTGATGACGAGAGGACCATTTTCATCATTACTGGTTCCCCAGAAAAAGTGAGTCAATTCACCCTTGATTCCATCGCAATAACCCAGACCAAAGCCCTTCTTCATCCATGCCAGCTCCGCTTCAACGAGGGACTCAGGGAATAGCGTAACACCGCCATGCCGGGTTTTTCGGGTTTGAATTGCCTGGTGAATTATTTTCAAGTCATTGCGAGTGAGACGAAGGGGTGGTCGGATGCTTTTGTCAATTGTAATATCAGCTGGATCAAAACTCATCCAATGCTCATATGAGCCAGTTCCGTACCCCAATTGATCATAAAACCCCTGCTCAAATATCCCCAGGGTAGATACGATAGCACCCGCTTGCGCTTCCTCAGCGATGAGTTGGGCGGTCAGTTTTTTCGCCAAGCCCTGTTTGCGGGCTATTCTGCTTGTGGTAACGGAGGTCACGACGGAAAGTGACAACTCCTCATTCAGATATTGGATTTTTCCTGGATTTGCAGTGACCAGACATTCAGCACTCCCATTCAAGTCAGCGACCAAAGCTCTTCCCACTCTGAGAAAGGCATCCAGTAATTTTTCATCAGAACTATCATCAAGCCATTGGACCTCATGCCAGATTCTTCTGGCAGCTTCAATGTCTTTGTCATGATTATATTTTCTATATGTATACATGCGGGGAATTCCCTATAATACGATTCATTCACTAACAGATATTCTACTAAAACAGCTATTCACGCGATGGAGCAAAAAATATAGTGATGGAGTGGGGTTGTGCAATATTCTGTTTTGAAGCTTGAGGGAGGAGATCCTCCCCTGCCGGTTTAGATTATTTGACACAGATCATCTACTATGATGAGGATTGCTCTTGATAAAAATGAAATATTACTTAATTGATTCAAAAACGTATGAACAAGACAGGCATATAAGTTTATAATTGTAAGATATGATGAAACAGTTCCAGGCCAGGGGTAGTCAACAAAAATTTAAGCACAGGTTGTATATCGCTACAATCGTGTCGCTGACATTTATCGTGGGGATTTTTACCTGGGTATTCTTTTTATCAAAAGACCTGCCCTCCCTGGATGAGCTGGAGCGTTATGATCCCGACCTCATTACCCGCATTGTTTCTGCTGACGACCAGGTAATTCAAGAGTTATTTACCACACAGAGGACCCTGGTTAAATCCAATGAAATCCCACCTCATGTTAAGAAAGCGCTCATCGTGACTGAGGATCAGAGATTTTACAGCCATTGGGGTATGAACTTGTTCCGTACCGTTTATAACCTCACGTTGAACATGGTAACGGGCGAGATTCATGGTGGTTCTTCCTCATTGACTCAACAATTAGCCCGTAGTCTGTATGCCCGCATTGGATTTAAGCAAACCTATCTGCGAAAGATTCGTGAATTGATCACTGCAGTCCAGATTGAGCATACATTTACCAAAGAAGAGATCCTGACCATGTATCTGAATACCGTGTACTTCGGACATGGCACCTATGGTTTGCAGGCAGCGGCCAGTAAATATTTTAACAAACGGGTTGAGAATCTTACTCTGGATGAAGGCGCCATTCTAATAGGCATGCTACGGTCACCGGCCTACTATTCGCCCATTACCCATCCAGATCGATCCAAGCATATCCGCAATGTAGTGATCAACAACATGTTTCGTGAAAAAGCCATTAATGCAGTGGAGCGGAACTACTTCAAATCTTTACCCATTGAAACCTATGATCCCGATAGCGTAGATGTCGGAAATGTGGCTCCTCATTTTGGCGAATTTGTACGTCGCCAGCTTGAAAAAGAAGATGATGAGCTGGGTGTAGATCTTTACCGGGATGGATTGACTATTTACACCAGTCTTGATACCCGTATGCAGACCATAGCCAATGTGGTTGTAGCCAAAGAGCTGGATCGAGTCCAGGCCATTTTTGATGAACGCATGATGGATGAAAATTCAAAAGCTTTAGCCGATATTCTCGAAAGGCACAATATTGATCTCAACATTGATACCGTTCGACTGATGATTTCTGATTCGCTTGAAATGCCCTATCAGATTGAAAATTTGTTGACAGTTCAGGCACAATTGATTTCTCTCGATGTGGAAACGGGTGAAATAAAAGCCATGGTGGGTGGAAAAGATTTCAGCAAGTCCAAATGGAATCGTTCTACCCAGATGAAACGTCAGCCGGGCTCATCGTTCAAGGCCTTCCTCTACACAGCCGCAATCGACAATGGGTATCCAGTCACAACCACCCTTTTAAATCAACCTGTTGTCATCAAGCTGGGCGCCAATGATTCAACGGACTGGCGACCCAAGAACTATGATTTAAGCATGGGGGGGGAAACCACCATGCGTGAAGGAATTAGGCGCTCACTCAACCTTATCGCTGTAAGAACTATCCAGGAACTCATCGCACCTGCAGCTGTGGTTGAAAAAGCCAGGGCCATGGGAATTACCACAAGATTATACCCTGGGGATGCACTGGCTCTAGGTGCCTCAGGAGTCTATCCAATTGAAATGGCTGCAGCCTATGCAGTATACCCACGACTGGGTATATGGGTTCAACCCCTTGGCATTCTATCTATTCAGGATCGTTTTGGGGGCGTTCTGCGTACTTATAATCCAGAGCGTAAAGAGGTGTTGGGGCGTGGGACATCCTATGTCATGTTGTCCCTGCTAGAAACAGTTGCCAACCGAGGAACCGGTGTAGGAGCCAGAACCAGGTTTGGATTTCAGGAACCTGCCGGTGGAAAAACTGGAACAACGACTGGCTTTACTGATGCCTGGTATGTTGGATTTACCACACGCTTGTCCACCGCTGTTTGGGTAGGTATGGACGATGCGTCCATCAGTCTGGGTCCTCGCATGTCTGGATCTGCGCTGGGAGTGCCCATTTGGGCTCAGTACATGAAGGCAGTCTATGATAGTCTGGAATGGGAACGCGAGGAATTTGTCGTTCCTGAAGAGTCAGTTGTGTTTACCAATGTTTGTTCTGAAACCCACAAATTAGCAACTCAGTATTGTACTCCGGAGCGTGAAGTCTTTTTACCTGGAACCGTCCCATCCCAGAGTTGTGATGTTCACGGTAATCGCTCAAAACCAAAAGTCATCGACTTCTAAGCCAGGATTTCAATCCTGGCCTTGAGAAGCTCTATACTCTTAAAAAACTTAAAACGAGAAGTGCTTGATTGATTCGCCTTGTTCTGCAATATGAGTCATGGCTTCAATGCCAATATCCAGGTGTAGGTCTACATATTTCTTGGTGACACTTCTATCAAGAGCCTCGGTCTTTATTCCATCCGGTACCATGGGCAGATCGCTGACCAGCAGCAGGGCTCCACGGGGAATGTTATTCGCCAGCCCGGTTATAAAAATGGTGGCCGTTTCCATATCAATGCCTATGCACCTTGTTTCTCTAAGATATTCCTTGAATTTTTCATCATGTTCCCAGACGCGGCGATTGGTAGTATAAACGACACCTGTCCGATAATCCAGATCTTGTTCAACCAGAATTTGTGAAATGTATTTGTGTATCTTAAAGCTGGGCATGGCTGGTACTTCTGGCCGGAGGTAATCATTACTGGTTCCCTCACCTCGGATGGCTGCTACGGGAAGAATAAAGTGGCCGAGCTCTGTGGATTGTTTTAATCCTCCGCATTTTCCTAAAAAGAGAACGCCATAGGGGTCTATAGCTGAAAGCAAATCCATAATGGTGGCTGCATTGGCAGAACCCATTCCAAAATTAATTATGCTCAAGCCATCCTTATTGGTGGCCACGCTCATGCTGCGATCTTCACCAAAAATTGGGACATCGAACCTACGTGCAAATTTGTCGACGTAGTTTTTAAAGTTTGTGAGTAAAATTCGATCGCCAAAGGCTTCTGGTTCTACTCCTGTATAACGAAATATCCAATCTTTGACGATTGCTTGTTTTGTATCCATGCCAATAATCTAACCTGCATCACCAATGTCCAAAACAGTTTGCTAGAATATGTATAGACGCACATTGGCAAACAAAGCTGCCGTTTCAGA
>ERZ891376.219-NODE-219-length-15296-cov-6.695820_pt1 | contig 15296 bp, 14 predicted proteins | sample MGYA00520906_ERZ891376 | MGnify/ENA primary metagenome ERZ891376 (study PRJEB32303, sample SAMEA104408695) | aquatic metagenome | biome: Brackish water; feature: Chemocline; material: water | place: Baltic Sea | collected 2014-10-18T08:59:00 | depth 139 m ...
TTGGCGGAGAAAAAGCTAATTAATTCATCATCATGAATAATTTTTTGTCATTGTTTATCACTCTTTGTCATAAGCTTTTTCGTGGGTTCGACTCCCGCCGCCTCCACCAACTTTCGCCAAGGCTTCGGCTGGCAAGCCGATGAGTTCAAAAGTAAAATGGATAGCGACAGGATTTTAGCGTTGCAGGTAGGGGGAAGGCTGCGAAATATGTCTACCTCATCCAAAGTACCACCCACCCAGAACAACGATATATCGGCCTGAGATCAGATTCAGTCAGACGGGTGGCGTCATTATACAGCGGGAATGCTTTCAAGTTACCAGATAGTCGTCACTATTTTAGATTCTTTTAGTGCTTTATCAGCGGTAACCAGATCAGCGTTTTCGACAATTGAAGTTGCAGCAATGATCCTGTCAACGGGATCCTTGTTATTATCAGAAAACAACTCACCGGAAAGCCATGCTATTTGCGGGGTAATGCCCCTTAATACATAATGGTTGGACTGAAATATCAATTCAATAAATTCCGCGTATTCAATATCCACGCTGAGTCTTCCTTTGTGAATCAGCATCGATATTTCCCATAAGGACATCTCGCAAAATATTATGCCATCGGAATCATTTGCTGCTGAAATCGCTTTTTCTGCTTTTTCAGAGAGTCTCTCCGGCTTTAAAGCATTCCAAATGATTATGTGGGTATCCACGACAATCATTTCATAGCCGCCCAGTCTTCTGAAATCGGGGACATGATATCGCCAATACGGGCATTCTTCCCCAGATTTCGCAGAAGTTTCCTTGACTTCTCTCGCTTATCTTCCACAGGGACAAGCCTTGCCATTTCATATCCACGTGAAGTTATTGTAATAACCTGACCTTCTTGCGCCTTTTTCAGAAATATTGACAGGTTTTGTCTTAAAGTGCTGACGGCTATTCTTTCCATTTTTTGCCCTCCCATCTTATGTACATGTTAATCGTACAACTCCGCCCAATAGAAATCAATACATTTCTGATGAATTCTGGGGACACCTTACTTATCTTTGAGAATACCTTTCGGAATTAAGTAAGCGGGTTAGGATAAAGGAGAATCGATCTATGGGGTTGAGAGAGAAATGTCACACTTTTTTTAAAAACAGGCTGGTATTCACCCCGCCGAATGCAAAGTTCTGAATGGAGGCGATTTTGATAGGGGTTTCGCGCAATTTGCACGTATGTCGAATTGTATCGCATCTGGGGTCAACTTCCTCCAGGTTCAGGGTGGGCGCGATAAACCCCTTCTCCATCATATAGAGGGTGATGATCGTTTCGATGACGCCGCAGGATCCCATGGTGTGGCCCATGTAACTTTTGAGGCCCGTGACGTAGGGTCCCCTTCCATAGACTTTGGAAATGGCCATGGATTCAGCCACATCGCCCATTTTCGTGGCTGTGGCATGGGCGCTCACGAAATCAACATCCTTGGGTTCCAAACCGGCATTTTGTAAACCCTGGATGATGGTTTCTTTAATACCGTCCATGTTGGGCAGGATCAAATCCCCGCCATTGTTGCCGCACCAGAACCCGATGACTTCTCCCAGGATGTTGGCGCCGCGTTTTCTGGCCCGTTCGTACTCTTCCAGCAAAACGGCGCCGGCCCCTTCCCCCACCACCAAGCCGTCACGCTTTACATCAAATGGGCGGGGGGTGAGATGGGGTGTCCGGTTGTATTCCGTTGAACAGGCCAGCAGGTTATCGAATACGGCCACAGTGGTGGTATCGTACTCATCTGCCCCGCCGCAGACCATAGCATCCTGCATGCCGTATTTGATGGCCTCATACCCGTATCCGATGGACTGGCTGCTGGTGGTGCAGGCCGTGCAAGAAGAGATCACACGGCCGGTGATTTCAAACATCTTGGTAATGTTGACCGCTGTGGTATGCACCATGCTTTTGAGGTAATCCACTGCACCGATGGCGGAGAAACGCTCTTCCGAACCGCTGAAAAAATGTTCGTAAATCTGTCTCTGCACCGTGGGGCTGCCATGGGTGGAGCCAAAGGCCACGCCAAGTCTTCCCGAAGATATGAAATTCTGCTCCAAACCGGCGGATTCAAGCACTTCTTTCACCACCTGGCAGGCGTAGTAGGCAACAGGACCCATGGTTTTGCGATATTTTCTTTTGAAGTCGAAATCGATGGGATAACTGACGGTACCGAAAACTTTAGATTCCACGCGGTCGGTCAGGAGATCGTCTTCTCTAATTTTCTTTACGCCTGATTTTCCATTGATGAGGCTGTCGATCAGATCATCTTTGGCATGGCCGATGGGTGTGATGGCCGAAGCGGCTGTGATGACGACTCTTCTTTCCATATTGTACCTGTTCTCAAAAACCTACATTAAGGCCCTTGTTACGGCAAGGGATTCCACGTAATCGCAGATCTGATTGACGGTGCGAATCTCCATGGCATCTTTCTTTTCCTGTCGGGTCAATTCCGAACCCAGCATTTTTTCAATTTCACCCAAAAGTTCCAGCGCATCAATGCTGTCAAAATCATGATCTTCCGTCAGATTATCATCCAACCCGGGGTTGACGATTTCAAATTCCTCTTCAAAAATCAGTAATATGTTGGTTGTTATTTCATCTCGTGTCATTGAGACCGCCCCTTTATTTTTCTGTACGCCGTCGGAATGCTGACAGCCGATGGTATTGGATTGAGGGTAAGATGTCAATGTGGAACGAGGCCTCGAAATGAAAGCATATTTACAGGTTTGGAATCAATGGATCTTCTTGCCCAGAAAGGGCTCGAAATGATACCATTGGAAAGGGTGTTCCAGGATATTTCTTGCCAGATGATCGGCATATTTCTGCGCTGTTTCATCAATGGCTTTGCGCCTGTGGGCACGTGAAACACCAGTTTCAATTTCACTGGCAATTTCAATGGGCCCACTGATTGAAACATGATAATGTCTTTTGCCCATGCGCCAGGCGAAAAACACATACAGGGGGACGTTTGAAAGAAGCGCAAGGAGGTAAGGGGTTTCGGGAAGAACCGCTTCGTATCCCAGAAACGCCACCCGGACACTTCGCTGATCCCGGTGCCAGAGGACATCACCCGTCATGGACACCATGCCGCCGCCTCTGAGTTGCTTAACCCCTTCCACGATATCAAAGGGTGAACCACCTTCTTTGTCAACGGCAATAACCTTGATGCCGGCATCCTGCAAGTCGTTTTTTTGGAAACTTTCAATCTGTTCTTTCTGTTTCTCCCCCATGTAGAGCAATAAGCTGAGTTCCGGCAGTTCCCGCATCAAATGATGGGCGGCGGCATCCCAGCTTCCCGCATGGGACATAATCATCACGCCCCCTGTGCGATTTTTGATGGCACGTTCCAGATGCTCCAGACCCGTGGAGGTGAAAGTGGCGTTTCCTGAAGTGCCTGCGATCATCGCTCTTTCAAGAAAAACATCCGTAAAATTATGGAATTGTTTCCAGGTACACCGGATATGGTATGGTATGCGCCGGTTCGGAAAAAGCGCTTTGTAGAAATTGATACCTGTCCTGACGCGATGTGGGCACAAAACAAAATAACCCGTGGAAACAAACCAGGCAAAAAGCTTGAAAAACCATTCGCCGTATTTTCCGGATCCGGCGATGAGCGTTTTATAGAACCATCCCTTCATGATTCTTTAAAATCCCAGGGGTTTTCGAATGTCTTCAGGAATTTCAAACATCATTTCCATTTGCGGGTATACCACCGCAACCTGTTCGCTCCTTCCTTTGGCACAAATCTGTTGGTGCCCTTTACGTCTGATTTCAAAATCCATAACGATCTTGATTCTGGCTTCCATGACCGTGACCCTACACAGAAGTTCGTCACGGTTTCGAAGGGCAACGATGTGTTTGGTCGAGGTCTTAATGATGGGGAACAGGTAACTTGTTTTTTCAAAATACCCTTGAAGATCAATGCCGCATTGATCGAGGAGGGCGAACCTGGCCACATCAAAATATTTCATCAGATTTCCATGCCAGACAATATTCATGGGATCCAGATCGTGGAAGGGGACCGTTATTCCCACTTGGCAACTTTTTCGGGTTTCCATAAGCGTCAGTTGTAATGGTTGATTGCATTCTCGTTTCCACGCCGTTTGCGGGAAAATGCTTCAGCCTATTTTGCACCACCATCCCATGTCAAGAATTTATTGACGGCATCTATGGTGTATTGATAGAATAATCACTGAAATTAATTCAATATCAACGCCCCTTTGACCTGAACTTTTCCCCGGCTCCAAATGGAAAATGCCGGTGACGGTGAAACCATGAAAATAAGCAATGTCAATGAAATGAGAGAACTGGATAGGACCGCCATTGAAACATATGGCATCAGAGAAGAACTGCTCATGGAAAATGCCGGTGATGCGGTTTATTTTGTCATTTTGAACAAATTCGGCATAAGGAACAAGCGCTTCGTTGTCTTTTGCGGATTGGGCAACAATGGCGGAGACGGTTTCGTTATTGCGAGAAAACTTCATTCCAACGGCGCCCTTGTCAAGGTCTTCATCCTTGGAGATCAAGAGAAATACAGAGGGGCCGCAAAACTGAATCTGGATATCTTAAAACGCCTGCCCGTTGAGATTCGTGAAGTTCAGGACGAACCATCCGTACATATGGATATCACGCACTCCGATGCTGTGGTGGACGCGATTCTCGGAACCGGGCTTATGCGGGAAGTTAAAGGTTTTTACCGCCGTATCATCGACAGCATTAACAGGAGCGGGAAAGTCGTTTTCAGCGCGGATATCCCCTCCGGTGTCGCAGGGAATACGGGAAAAGTGATGGGGATTGCTGTAAAGGCGGATTACACGGTGACGTTTGGCCTTCCCAAACTGGGCAATCTCATGTTCCCAGGCTACGATTTATGCGGCGAATTGTATGTAACCCATATCTCTTTCCCGCCCGAATTGTATGATTCAGACCATCTGAAGGTCAGCGTCACGCCGCACATAACGCTTCCGCCAAGGGATATCCGGGCTCACAAGGGCAGTATGGGCCAGGTCCTTTTCATTGCCGGCGCATCAGGCTATTTTGGGGCGCCTTACTTTGCCGGCCTCTCTTTTCTAAAAGCCGGCGGCGGGTATTCCCGTCTGGCGGCGCCTGAATCCATCACCCCGTTTATCGCCAATAAAGGGAGCGAAATTGTTTTATTGCCCCAAAAAGAGACACCATCCGGGAGCATTGCTGTTGAAAACAAAGATTTCCTGCTGGATTTGGGGAATAAAATGGACATGGTTGTTATGGGTCCCGGCCTATCCTTGGAATCGGAAACCTTAGCTCTGGTGAGAGAACTCGTCAAAGATCTGGAGGTTCCTCTTTTGCTGGATGGTGACGGGATCACCGCCATCTGCCGCGATCTTCAAATCTTAGGAGAGCGAAGGGCCGAAACCATCCTGACACCCCATTTGGGTGAAATGGCCCGGATTACGGGGATTGATGCTCGGAAGATTGGCAATGACAGCATCCAAATTCTGCAACGAACTTCCCAGCAGTTACAGTCGATTATTGTATTGAAAGGTGCACACAGTCTCGTTGGTTTCCCCGATGCTCGGGTTTTTATAAACATGTCGGGAAATTCAGGTATGGCCACGGCCGGTTCAGGCGATGTTTTAACCGGGGTCATTGCCGCCATGTTCGGGCTCGGCCTGGATGTTAAGGATGCGGTCTTGAAAGGCGTGTTTCTCCATGGGTTTGCCGGGGATCTTGCAGCGGAAGAAAAAGGTATGGACGGCATGACGGCCCAGGATATTCTTGACCATTTACCTTTGGCCCTCAAAAAGGATAGGGAAGGACTCAGTTCGGATCTTGTGGATCGTTATAATGGTGTGAATATCATATGAAGACATCATTTGAGGTTTACAGTTGCCGGTTAACGGTCAGACAACTGTAAACCGGCAACTGGTAACGGCTTTTCCGTGGTTTTTTTACCGCCATTCCTGTGGTTTTTTCGATACAGTTCATATCTCTTATTTGACGGCACCTGTACAAATGTATGCCAAATCAGGCAGTTTGAAGCTAATGTTTTTATGGCAAGGATTTTGCAATGCTTCCAAAATCAGTAATTTGAATCAACGTTGTGTTTTTAAGTGTCATCCAGCTCCAAAATCAGGGAAGCAGATGATGATACTTAAATTATGGCTTCTCGGGTGTGCGTGCATCTGTTCTTCCAAGACCTTAAAACCCTTAGGAGGGAAGATTAGTCTGGAGGGAAATAACGGCATCCTGGGAAGCCTTTTTAATTTATAAAATGCTAAATCCTTATCAGGAACGCACCTACAGGCATAGCGTTCATGCCAAAGATCTAACATCCTTTCAAGTGATTGTGGGCGAAACCGACCTGTGGGTCTGTGCGGAATCAGACCTTACAAAACAGGTCCGTGACCTGGTTTTCATGTTTCGTTATCAACTGGAACGCCATATTAAGTTGCATCCTGAATTCCTGACCTCACTTCAGCCGCTGGATGATGACCCCTATGCGCCGCCCATTGTCAGGGATATGATCCGGTCCACGAAAAAAGCAAGCGTAGGCCCAATGGCCGCAGTGGCCGGGGCAATAGCGCAATGGGTGGGAGAATCACTGCTTGAACTGAGCGACCAGGTGATTATTGAAAATGGCGGGGATATTTTCCTGATGGCCAAACGTCCCGTCACTGTGTCGATTTTTGCCGGCGGTTCTCCCTTGAGCGGAAAATTCGGATTGCGCATCCCGGAACGGCAGATGTCCCTTGGCATATGTTCTTCTTCGGCAACCGTGGGTCACTCACTGAGCCGAGGGATTACCGATGTGGTTTGCCTCCTATCCAAATCAACCTCCCTGGCCGATGCTGCAGCCACCGCCCTTGGGAACCGGGTCATGAGCCGTGCTGATCTGGAACATGTGGCCCATTGGGCGGATCAGATTGGCGGTATTATGGGTGGTGTCGTGATTGTCAAAGATACCATGGCCACGTGGGGGGATGTCGAACTGGTGGAGGTATGACCGTTTACAAATCATAAAGTGTTTCATCAACCCTCGGCGGGCGCTTTTTACGAGCTTTCATCGCTTTTTTTCCAAAGGAAAAGGGATCTTCCCCTTCCAGGAGGTCCCCCATTTCAGACTCGATGGCCTCCGGGTCCTCGCCCCTTTCCATGCGGCTCAGGGCTTCTTCCATACTATCCCCCAGATTGAGCCCGGTCATATCCGTCAACTTGCGCATGAGCTTGGCGGCCTGCCTGGGATCATTTTCATCCAGGTGCTCCGCTTCCGCCGCCAGCACATTCATGGCCTGTTCCATCTTGCTTTCGTCCAGATCCGGAAGGGGTGAATCCTCTTCTTCTCCCCGATTCCGCGGTGTGGCAAAAACAGACATGTGCCGTTTTAGTGTCATCTTTCCGCACTCCGGACACATGGGCCTTTTTTCCGTATTTACCGTTTTAGAAAGGAAGTTAAATATCATATGACATTTGGAACAATAGAATTCATATACCGGCATTTTTTTACCTTTCTTTTTGATATTAATTGATCGTTCGTTGTTATTACAAAAATATCGTTGCTCCGTCAATGACTCACACCCATGTTCAGATAAATCTTGTCTTTTTTTCAAGGGTTGGTATACTCCAAAAATAGTTTTTATGTTCAAAGACCGTGTTAATAAGGTTTTTCGGAGTGAAGGCATGAAAATTGGTGTACTTTCGGATACGCATCTCCAACAAATCACCCAGGAATTTGTCGATATTTATAATACGCATTTCTCTGATGCGGATATGATTATTCATGCCGGTGATATTGTTTCTCCCAATATTATTGATTTCCTGGAAAAGAATGTATTTCATGGTGTTCAGGGGAATATGGATCCCTTCGAAATTAAAGCCCTGCTCCCCGAAAAAATAATCGTGGAAGTAGGGCGCCACCGTTTGGGGGTCATTCATGGCTGGGGAGCTGCCAAGGGCCTGGAAGACCGAATTCTTCCCCTTTTTCCAAATGTGGATGTCATTATTTATGGCCATTCGCACATCATCGCCAATCATGTAAAAAACGATGTCTTGTTCTTTAACCCCGGCACGGCCACGGGCTACAGCGCAACAGGCTTCAACAGCATCGGCATTCTGGAGGTGTCTGAAACGGTTCAAGGCCGGATTATTCCAATTTAGCGGATATTTGGTTCCTTTCTATGAATTTTGGTTTTCGCATAAACTTTAGAGATTGATGATTAAATACGGAGGTCAGTTATGAAACAAGTCAAGGCGCTCATTATTATTCTTTTTTTGCTTCTAATTGTGGTTCTGTCGGTACAAAATTACGCGGCCTTAACAACTAAAATCAGTTTCAAGGCACACCTTCTCTTTTTGAACTATGAAACAGCAGGGTTGTCCATATTTCTGATTGCGGTGGTGACGTTTCTCTTTGGTGTGGTGGTGACCTGGCTTTTCGGGCTCTCAGAACGGATGACGTTCAAACGGCAGATCAAAGCCCTTATGAAGGATGTAAAAAACAATGAGATGGAGCTGAACTCCCTTCGGAATTTGCCGGTTACAACAGCAGACATGAGTTCAGATGATGAAATGAATCCAACGACCCCCCCCATCAACCCATGATCATGCGCCCCCGCTTAAATTCAAAGACATCAGATTGGATGTTTTGATTGTGAAGGAGAGATCCCCATGCTGGAATCAATCTGGCAATGGTTCCTTGGCGGTGGAAGCCTGCAGATTCTTCTGACCGCCATTGTTTTTCTTCTGATCGGGGTGTTTTTGGGTGTCCGCATGCGATCCCCAAAGGAAGACAAGCAAACGGTAGCGAAAAATAGAGGGGATAGCTCTTTTTTTAAAGGGGTGCAATACCTCCTTTCCAATGATCACGATCAGGCCATCGAGGAATTTACAAAATCTGTTCAAGTGAATTCAGATACGATCGAAACCTATGTAACACTTGGGAATCTTTATCGATCGAGGGGCGATATCGACCGCGCCATTAGAATTCGACAAAACATTATTTTACGGCCTAACATTGATGAAAAGATCAAAATCGGCGCGCTTTTCGATCTCGGCAAAGACTACCGCAAAGGTGGTTTTCTGAATCGTGCACTCAAGACATTCCTTCAGGTCTCTCAAAAAAACCCAAGTGATGTGAGAACCCTTAAAGAGATTGAACGGATTTATGAAGGGTTGAAAGATTGGGAAAATGCTTATGCCACCCGGCAAAAAATTGCCAGACTTGAAAAAGGTCCTCATGAGCATATTTTGGCGCACCATCTGGTGGAGGCCGGAAAAGTTTGTCAGGAAACAGATGATGTTGCCAAGGCAAAGACCCTTTTTAACAAAGCCATTTCCATTCAAAAAGAATGTGTTGATGCCTACCTGCATCTGGGAGATCTCTATTTTAAACGGCAGGACTACAAAAAAGCCATTGCCGCCTGGAAAAAGGTGGCCGAAGTTGCCCCGCAATTCACTTTCCTGGCCTATGGCCGTCTGGAAGGGGCTTATACCCGGATGAAAAACCTGGAACCGGTTGAGGTTTTTTTGAAGGAATGCGCCCGTTTGAATCCGGATGCCTTTACCCATATGGCATTGGCTCGCTATCTTTTTAACAAAAATGATATGGCGGGCGCCCTGAAGGAAATCAACAATGCCCTTGCATTAAACCCCGGGTTTTGGGAGGCGCGACGATTCAGAGGGCAGATGTTCTTAACCGGAGGCGCCAAGGAAGATATACTGGCGGATTACGGTGAGATCATTGAAGGGTTGAACGTCCCCTATCTCAGGTTCAGATGTATCCAATGCGGTTTTGAGCCAAACGAACTTCTGTGGCAATGTCCCCAGTGTAACCGATGGGATACCATTGGATTGATCAATGACAACGAGGCCCCTGTCAATTCGATTCATTAAAGAGACATGACTCAACTGACCCCCATGCTGAAACAATTTATGGGCATCAAGGATGCGTTCCCGGATGCCATTTTGTTTTTTCGCATGGGTGATTTTTACGAAATGTTTTTTGATGATGCCAAGGTGGCCGCAAAAATCCTGGGTATTACCCTGACCTCCCGGGGGTCCTTCAACGGCAAAAAAGTCCCCATGTGCGGTATCCCCCATCACGCATATCAATCCTACATCGGTAAACTCGTTGACAGTGGCTGGAAGGTGGCGGTCTGCGAACAGGTGGAAGATCCGAAAACCGCAAAGGGAATCGTAAAAAGGGAAGTCGTCCGGGTGGTCACCCCCGGGTCTCTGGTGGATGAAAAAGAATTCGACCGGAAGACCAACCTTTTCATGGCGGCCATATGGGATGAAAACGGTGTTTACGGCCTGGCCCATGCGGATCTTTCCACGGGTGAATTTCGACTGACGGAAATCAATTCCTTTGAGGATCTGTTGGACGAGCTGGGAAGAATTGATCCGGCTGAATTATTGCTTTCAGAACTTGATCTGAAGACCCGGCAAAAAGATCTTTCAAGGTACCGCCTGGAAATACTGGACGGGGAAACTTTTGATCCCAGGGAAGCGGAGGCGTTACTGAAAAAGCAGCTTGATGTCAGGTCTCTGGCAGGCTTTGGATGTGAAAACATGCCAAGCGGCGTCATTGCCGCCGGCGCCCTCGTGGCCTATCTCAGAGAAACCCAAAAAGGGTTCCCTCCCCATATCAAGGAAATTGTCACCTATCATATGGGGGCGTTTATGGTTCTGGATGCGGCCACCTGCACCCATCTGGAGTTACTGAAAACCATTCGAGGGCAATCAGCCAAAGGATCACTGTGCCAAATTCTTGATCGATCGGTTACCCCCATGGGCAGCCGTTTGCTGAAAAACTGGATTAGTTATCCCTTGATTCATGTGGGCCGAATCCAGGAGCGTCTGGCGGCGGTGGCTTGCTTGAAGGATGATCCCGCTTTAAGGCAGGATATTCGAAGTGAACTGGGAGAGATATATGATATGGCCCGGTTGAACGGCAGGATTGCCATGAAAAGGGCCAATGCAAGAGATCTGCTGGCGCTTAAAGCCTCTATCCTGAGACTCCCTGCCGTGAAAGATGCGCTTTCGGGATCTTCGAGCATCCTTCTCTCCGGACTGGCTTCGAAATTGGATGTGCTGGGGGGTGTGGCAAGGCTAATCCGGGAAGCCGTCCACGAGGATCCGCCCGTTTCCATCAAGGATGGCGGCATTATCCGTGAAGGGTACAGCAAAGAACTGGACAGGCTGATCACTTTAAGTCGGGATGGAAAGAGTTGGATCGCGAGTTTTGCGGCTTCTGAAAAGGCGCGAACCGGCATCAACAGCTTGAAGGTGGGATATAACAGAGTTTTCGGCTATTATATTGAAATCTCAAAATCCAACCTGAATCTGGTGCCCACGGACTATATTCGAAAGCAGACCCTGGTCAACGGGGAGCGCTATATTACGGAAGATCTTAAACAAAAAGAAGGTGAGGTTCTGGGAGCAGAGGAAAAACGGGTCGCCTTTGAACAACAAATTTTTGAAGAGATTCGATCAAAAATCAGCCTTGAAAACCAACGCATCAGGGAAACAACGGAGATTATCGCGCGGATCGATGCTCTGGCCGGTCTTGCTGAAACAGCGGAACGGATGCATTACTCGCACCCTGAAATCAATGAAGGCACGGATCTGAAGATTGTTCAGGGGCGGCATCCGGTGATTGAACAGACCGTCAAGGGTGAGGAGTTTGTTCCCAACGATATTCATTTGGATGCCCAAAAACAACAGGTCATTATCCTTACGGGACCCAATATGGCAGGTAAATCCACTATTTTGCGGCAAACAGCCCTGACGGTGCTCATGGCGCAGATGGGGAGTTTCGTCCCGGCTGAAAAGGCCGAAATCGGCGTTGTGGACCGCATATTCACTCGGGTAGGAGCATCCGACGATCTGGCGGGGGGCAGAAGTACGTTCATGGTGGAAATGAACGAAACCGCCAATATCCTGCGGCATTCAACCCCCAGGAGCCTGGTGGTTTTAGATGAAATCGGTCGCGGTACCAGCACCTACGACGGGCTGAGTATTGCCTGGGCAGTGGCGGAGGCCCTTCACGACAGGGCCTCAAAAGGCGTGCGAACTCTTTTTGCCACCCATTATCATGAACTGACGGAGCTTGTGACCACCAAACACCGGGTGAAAAATTTTAATATTGCGGTTCGCGAGTGGAACGACAATATCTTTTTTTTGCGAAAGCTCGTGCCGGGCGGCACCAGCCGAAGTTATGGGATCCAGGTTGCGCGGATTGCCGGCCTTCCGGAGAGCGTCATCGCGCGCGCCATGGAAATACTGAAAAATCTGGAAGGGGGTGAAATGGATGAAACGGGCAGGCCGCGCCTGGCCCAAACCTCCTCCAAAATTAAAAAAGCGCCTCAGGAAAAAGGCATGGTGCAGTTGGATCTGTTCGGGTCTCAGGACCGGGAGCTGAGAAAGTGGATTAAAGAACTGAACATAGATACCATGACCCCCATAGAAGCGTTGATGGCATTGAACGATCTGAAAAAGCGAGTATCCGCAAAACCATGAAACGAAGAACCCTCTATTTGATCATCATATGTCTTGCGGTGGCTTTTCTGGTCGTCCCACCCCATATCGAAGGCAAAACTCCCCAGAAAGGTGCGGAACTGCTTCTGAAGGCGGATCTTGCTAAAAAAGAACTTTACGGCTCTGCAAAAAATAAGCGCTACCGTCACAACTGGCTGAAATGCGCGGCCCAATACAAGGCGATTTACGACCGCTATCCGAAAAGTCCTTCAGCACCCCGAGCCCTTTATCAAGCTGCTGATCTCTACACCAGACTCTACAAATACTCCAATAAAAACAAAGATCTGGACACAGCTATCGCACTTTATAGACAGCTGGTGGCCGGGTATGGCGATCATTTCCTGGCCGATGATGCTCAGTACAGAATCGGTGAGATTTATTACAGCATAAAAAAAGATCCGTCCCAGGCCTATGTGGAATTCCTGAAGGTGGATGTCAGGTTCCCCAAAGGCGATATGCGGCCCAGGGCCAAAAAGAAACTGGACCAGCTGGCCGTAACCCTCAACAGGGAAATGAAGCGGAAGAATGGCGAACACGGATCCGTTTCAGGAAATCAGCGGGCCACGGTCAAGGATATCCGTTACTGGTCAACCCCCAACTACACCCGCGTGGTGATTGATGTGCAAAGTCCCGTGAAATACGAACATCATCTCCTGGAGGCTGATCCCGGCCATAAGAAGCCGCGGCTGTACCTGGACCTGCATAATGCCCGGGTGAGCAGGCGTATTGACAGCGTCGTCCCCATCAAAAATGATCTGCTTCAGAAAGCCAGGGCCGGACAGTATACGGAAAACACGGTGCGTGTGGTTCTGGATACGGAAAAACTGGTGGGGTACAATGTATTTCACCTCTACGATCCCTTTCGAATCGTGGTGGATGTGCGCGGATTTGAAAAGCGAAAAACCAAACCCCCACAAAAATCGTTGCCTTTGGCAAAAAAACGAAAAGTGAGGCGGGGTATCAAAATAACCGAAAAACCGGATCAAACCATTTCTTTAGCCAGGCAGCTGGGCCTGAACGTAAATCGGATTGTCATTGACCCCGGTCATGGCGGCAAAGATCCAGGCTGTAAATCACACCGAAAATACGAGGAAAAGAATATTACCCTGGCGCTTGCAAAACGTCTGGCAAGCCGTTTGAGAAAGGAACTCGGCTGCGAAGTTTTTCTCACACGAAACAAAGATGCTTTTCTGTCGCTGGAGCAGAGAACCGCCATTGCCAACATGAAAAAGGCGGACCTTTTTATTTCGCTACATGTCAATGCCCATAAAGACACCCGGATTCACGGGTTGGAAACCTATTTCTTGAATATGGCAACGGATCAGCAGGCTGTTTTGGTTGCAGCCCGAGAAAACGCCACCTCGGAAAAAAGCATCAGCGACCTGCAGACCATACTGAACGATCTGATGATGAATACGAAAATCCGGGAATCGAGCCGGCTCGCTCACCAGGTGCAAAAGGGCATGGTGGGGGGTGCCGATAAACGGTACAAGGGGATCAGGAGCCTGGGTGTCAAACAGGCCCCTTTTTACGTCCTCATCGGTGCTCAGATGCCGGCGGTTCTGGTGGAAGTGGGTTTTTTAAGCAACGGCGTTGAAAGAAAAAGATTGATGAACAAGGCTTACCAGGAGCAGTTGGCAGCCGGCATCTGTGATGGTATAAAGCGTTACATCGAAAGTATCGATAGCAGTTATCAGGAAGGATGAGGGTTATTTCATCCGCAGGTACTCTACAAAAAGGATTCATATCCCTCTCGTTCCCACGCTCTAGCGTGAGAACGTATATCGTTAGGTCTGACCATTGCAGTAGCTTTTGAGCGTAAGTCATGCTAATCTGGCAGAGAATTCTGTTGAGATAAAAACGAACTTTTCTTCAAAGCATGATCCAACCAAGGATTGGGGGGATAATGACGACTGCAAAGGCTCATACACGGCGCCAAGACGCAACGGGGTATGGGCCTTTTTACTTTAAGGGTATTTGGAGGGCTTCCTGATGTTCATGAAACCGACCTACGAAGAATTGGAACTAAGGGTAGCAGCTCCATGGAGGTAAAACCATGCCAAAAATCATGCTCGTAGACGATGACTATACCCTGAAGTTGGCACTTGAGGCCATGCTCACATCCATGGGTTACGATGTGGTCGGTCAGGCCGACTCGGGAGAGCAGGCCGTTCAGATGGCCCGAGACCTCAAACCGGATCTCATTCTCATGGATATCGTGATGCCGGGAAATGTGGACGGTATTACCGCCGCGGAAAAGATTACACAGGAATGGAATATCCCCATCGTTTTTCTTACCGGACGTGGCAACCCGGAATATATCAAAAGGGCCAAGAAAGTGGAACCGTTCGGCTATGTCATGAAACCTTTTGATGAGAGCGAAATCAAGGCAGTTATCGAAATCGCTCTTTACAAAAAAGAGATAGATAAGAAACTGAAGGATTCTCACGAGGAATTAATCAAACTCAATCGAAAATTGAAAACGGAAATGATGGAGCGAGAGAAAAGTGAAGAGAAATACCGAAGCCTGTTTGAGAATTCTCCCATAGGCATAGCCACCTTGGATGAAAAACGAAACATTCTGGATTTTAACGATGCCATGCTAAACATGAACGGTTACACCCGAGAAGATCTGGAATATATCGGAAACACAGGCGAATATTACTACAATTCAGCGGAAAGGGAAAAGGTCACATCTGAACTTTCGAAAAACGGTTTCGTAAAAGAAATGGAAATCACGTTAAAACGAAAGGATGGGACCC
>ERZ891376.221-NODE-221-length-15209-cov-36.582816_pt1 | contig 15209 bp, 25 predicted proteins | sample MGYA00520906_ERZ891376 | MGnify/ENA primary metagenome ERZ891376 (study PRJEB32303, sample SAMEA104408695) | aquatic metagenome | biome: Brackish water; feature: Chemocline; material: water | place: Baltic Sea | collected 2014-10-18T08:59:00 | depth 139 m ...
TTTATAAGCATACGCGCTTTATCTAGAGTGGTCATAGAATCTAAGTCTACTGTAGATGTGGTGCCTGATTCTTCAGCTTTAACTGTGGTCTGATTATCTTGCCAAGCACTTCCAAAGAATGCCTGCATAAAGGGGTCTAAGTTTTGTTTATTTTTCATTTTTGTTCCTTTTAGTAAGTAACACATTTACATGTGCTACTTATATTAATTATCTTTAGTGAATAACTTCTCAGCATACTCAGCAAAGTTAGATCTAACAACCCTATGTAATGGCACTACGTGCTTATTGATTGAGTCACCAATATTGTTTGCGCAGTCATTTAGAATTACGCTTAGCCCATTAGTGAACTTGGTCATGTTGGGGTTGTCTATTTGGTTATTAGAGCCAATTAGTATCACCTTACAGTTCTTGCCAAATCTAGTTAATACTTTTTGTAAAGAACTACGAGACATTCCTTGAACTTCGTCAAGGATTACTACTGCGTCATTAAATGTCCGCCCACGCATACCAAGACCGGTGAGCGTACTAATGTTACAGTCTTCAATAATCTTCTTAACTTGCTCAGCAATCTTCTCTTCCAGCTCTTTACCTTTAACATTCGATGCTTTGAACTTACGTCTAGCAATAAAGTCTAATGAGTCGTAAAGAGGGTGGAAGTATACAGAGTTCTTCTCTTCAGCTGAGCCAGGAAGAAATCCAACCTCTTCGATAGCCTCAACATCATTAATAGATGCTCTAATGTAGATGATAGAGGTATATGGGCTATTAGACTTTACAAGTCTCATAGCATTTGATAGACTTACCAGCGTTTTTCCTGAACCGGCAAGTGCTTCACATACGATTAGATCCATTGCAGGGTCTAGTATAGCACGAGACAGCAGTAATTGATCAGCATTAGACGGGTTTACACTCTGCTTACGTAATTCAGCCTCAGTCTCTTTACCAAGTATGTTTATAGTCTCGTTGTTAATAGAGGCTATCTTCATTTGAGCGGAGAGAGGTGTTGTGAATTTATAGTTATAGTGTTCCACTTTATGGTCTGGGTCAATTTCCATAATGTTCTTCCCATGAAGATTCCTGAAGGTATCGTCAGTAACTTCAAGAGTCTTTGTGAACTCGTAGTCCACTTTATCAACTTCTTTAAAATCAGCAACTATCAGGCCGTCAGCAATTGCTCGTAGACGCATCATAACATCATTAGACATTAGTGTAGTTGCCCCAAGCACTCTCTTAGAGTACTTAGCCACTTCAATGATCTTCTGGTCGTTCTTGCTGTCTTTAGAAGTGTCAATATCATATTTCTGCAGTGTAACAACTATGATGTTAATACCAAATAACTTTAAAGTGGACTCTGTAGCTATATCAGTCTGCTCTACTTTAAGCACATCTGCTTTTGATAGCAGCCGCCCAAAGCTACGTGATTGGAAGGCAAGCTCGTTAAGGCCGTGCTTTTTAGCATCCATCTCTTCTAAGACTGTCTCAGCAAGTACTATTGTTGTATCTGGCACGGAGCCAAGAGCTAGTAGGTTGTTGTGATCAAGTAGTAGAACGTTTGTATCTAGTACAAGGTAATTCATTATTTACCCTTTCTATTGGCAGCAATTTCCTCTAACGATTCTATGTCACCAAGTTCACGCGCTTTCCAGCGAGCAAGTAGCTCTGCTTTACCCATCCATAAATCTTTACCTGCTATTACAAGTTCCATTTCATGAGGAGTTAGGAAACCACCATATATCTCTGCAAACGCTTTGTTTAATTCGGCATCTGTAAAGTCCATTTGGGCCTTCATTTCATGCCCTTTGCCTGATGCACCACCACTGTAATTATGAATCATAAATTGCACATAGTCGGCAACTTCAATTGTATCACATGACAGTGTTATGATTGTAGCTACTGAGGCGACAGTGCCTGATAACTTACCATGAATTTTAGCCTTACTAGCTTTATTAGCAGCTATAATCATGAATCCAGAATCTACATAGCCACCACGATTGTTAATGTGATGTGTTATAGTATCCTCTGGATATGCGTTAGTCAGTATATGGCACATTTTATTATATTCTGACGGAGCCTCTATATCATCAGTAAGATACACATCAGTATGTCTACCGGTTGTAATAATAGGGACGTAGTCGTCCCAAACTGATTGCTTAGGACTCTGCCCTAGTGGTATTGTTATCTCTTGCATTGATATCCTTTAGTTTTCATATACACCATCAAGCTGTGCAATGCGCTCTTGACATATATGTATAATCTTTTCGTAGTCAAGCTTACGTGTATTATCTATTTTTGTGCGTAGTACTCGTTTAATAATGTCAGCATCCCAAGGATTTAAAGAGTATTCTCTCCAAATATCCCATGGTTGTATCTTATGCTGTGCATAGTCAGAAGTGCCAATGTTTATCGCTTTATGTTGTGGCTTTTGTTGAGTGCTTTGCAGATTTTCATCAGGTAGTTTAGCTGATATTGACTTAGACCATACAGCGATATCTGCATCACTTGAGTATATCCCAGAAGTATTGAAGTGATGCGCTCGCAGCTCTTCAGTGACTTCAGGCTCACATTCACATTTATATAAGGCTTCACCACATTCTCTGCATTTGTAATTACTCATTAGCTTCACCATTTACATCAACAGTTCTGAACATCACACCCACTGGCTTTAACGGAATCCCATCTTTACTGAGAGTCTCGTACTCAACCTTCAAGAACTTACCGATGTAACTACCAGCTTCAGTTGCCATTACTAGACGCTCTTCGTTAGTACCACGTAGTTTAACGTTAAATCTAGGGGCAAATGTACTAATGCCGTTAGGCACTGGATTAGTCATTGGTACTCTATGGTTGCATAAGCACTCAAATACGGCATGCCCATTTTTATCAAGTTTATAGCCCATAACTCTGAACTCAGCATCTTGGACGGCCTTAACTTTGAACACATCTAAGCTTCTAGTGTTATACTCATATAAAGCAGTACGGTTACGTACAACAAGACCTTCGTAGCCTTCGGCTACTACATCATCATGCTGCTCAATAATATCGTCGTGATCTTCAACAACGCCAACATTTATAGTTACAATTGATTGTAAGTCTAATTCTGCGACTGCAGGGTATAGCTTAGTACAACGTTCTTCGTAAGTACCACCAGCATTAGGGAAGTCAAAGATATGAAACTTTAATTTAGGAGTAAGTGTATTGTGCTTCTTGGTAGCAGCCATGATATCTTGTAAGTGTTCACCATGGCAATACATCTCACCGTTAATGGAAATACCATCTAGGTGATCAAGTAAGCGTAATGCTTCCTCAGCCTGGTGTGCAGGGATTGGGTAATCCTCACCACCTCGTGATAGCAGGCGTAGCTTACCATCAATGATACGGTACTCACAGTTAACACCGTTTAGCTTGACACTGCTAAAAGCAGGGAATACTATCTTGTGCTTGAAATCATGATAATCATTAAGCTTCATCGGCAAGTACACGGTAGTTGGTGCAGAAGCAGATGTAGAGTAATTGGCTTTTTGTTTCTTAGTCCAAATAGCGTTAGCTTCTAGTATCGCTTGAGAAGCACCTGAGCTCTCGTTAGAGCGTCCAACGTTCTTAGGAGTACATTTAGTCGTCTTAGTCTGAAGTTTGCCTCCTAGGGCTCCCCACGTGACTGTGATGACGTCGTCTTGTACTTCTATATCGAAGGTTTGTGTTTTACCGGTCTTAGCGGTCTTGTATAGTGTTTGCAGCTTCATTAAATTCCTTTGTATATTTTGTGGCACTTCTATAAGCAAAGTACGGTCTATGTGGTATATCACATTTAGTACAGTCTTGATGTATAGCATTCTCAGATATAAACTCAGAACCTTTTATAGCATTGATTTTACAAGTACTATAAATAGTCTTATCAGCTTTTTTAACTAGGCCTTTGTCATCATACTTGAAGTAAGGGCAAGCACAGAAAAAACAGTTAAGAGTTTCAAGGTTATGACATTTAGTATTAGTAGCATAGAGACCGCAGAATGTGGGTTCATGTATTATCATATTATCAAAGTCAAAATAGGAAACTATTTCTTCGATTGACTTGTTTTGACCCTGTAGTTTTAATATTAATTGGGTCTTTAAGGTAGCATTGCTATCATCCCATTCTTTATAAGTCATTATGTTTCCTAAAATATTTTATATCTTCCTAAGAAGTCTTGCCATTGGTATTGCCGAAGACGCTCTAAACTATTTATAGCATCTTCGATAGTATAGTACTCTTCCATTGTGATTTGTCGTTTTATTACAAGCCTTGGCTTGTAATTTTTAACTTCATCTACAGTGAGAGTACAAATTGGAAATTTAAAATTCGATTTCACAGGCACCACCACTGCAGCCTTGAGAACCCAGTGTATCTACGTCGACAAACTCTTTTTTACCTAACTCTGAGGCCCACTCTGTAATATGGATTGAGTTCTGAATTTTCCACCATTTATGTAGGTTGTAAACGTCTTTTAAGCAGTTAGCACAATCTTCTTTAGATGTGAAATTATTAGCGAACTTATCAAATCTACGCACAAAGTCTCGTTTAGCAAGCTGTACATGGGTATCAGTTAATTTCTCACCGAATCCTTGCGCTGTACTTGTAGCAGCCCATAAGTTGTCGTTAAAGGCGTTTAAACCGGCTTCAATTAAGCCACTTGCGAATAGAGATTGCTCTCCATATTTAGTGGTAATTTCTTCCAGTGTAAGTACTTCTGTAAAAGGGGCTTGAGGGTAAGCTTTGTCGCCAGCTGCAGGTAAGAGCGAAACACCACAAAGTGAATGGCGATTATCGTAGATGTATTTCTCTACTTCGTCCCAGTCGTCAACTGTGATTGTATTTGATACATTATGACGTAAGAATGGTTTTACACATTTGTCATAATTTGTACCATATTCAATCCAGTTTTCTTGGGCATTTTTTACATACTCTAATTGTTTGATTCCTAGTAGATCTTTTTTATAGATACTACCTTCTTTTGAAAGTATAGGGAAGGCAATGGCATAGTCAGTGCCTTGTGACCACACAGAGTCTTCACAGAGGGTTGGATTAGTTTTAGCCAGTAGTCTTGCAACTTCTGACTCTTTATTCATTTGAACATGTCTAAGGTATCGTGGAGAATGCTCTCCATGGATGCCGGAGGCTGTTCCTAAAATTACTGATGCGTTTCCTGCATAAATTCATTCACTATCGTTAGTAGTGAACCGCTTCTTTAGTCTATAATAATGTGTTGTCGAGATACCGTACTGCTTTTTAGCTTCCTTGTGAGAAAGTTTAAGTATTTCAGTAACTTTAGAGGCATCTCTAGTGAAGGTTTCCTGTGTATCCCAATAAGTATTAGATACTTCAGACGCTAATTGTTTAGTTTCGTCAGTATGCTTCATACCAAGGGCAGGAGTTCTACCTTTACGTTGTTCTTTAAGCTTGCTAATCCATGCATCTCTAGCAGTAGTATCAGATGAGTTAGCTATTGCATTTAAGCTAAGTTTCTTCTTCCACTTCTCATATTGAGTACTGTTCTGCATGTTATACCCTAACGTCCCCCCGTCATGGAGATTGTAGTGTGGTACATTATTAGTACGCATGTAATCTATCTTAGCTATTTCATATAGCTCACATTCTTCTTTAGAAGAAAATGTAGCCACTGTTTCACAGCTAAAATTACCCACACCATGCTTGCGCATAGCGTTGTACAGATATGTATGGTAACGAGGCTTGTCACTAGATGATCTTGCATTAGACTGATGGCGTTGCCATCTATTAACAGGATCTTTAGTGATTCCTACGTAGACTTTTTGATTTACATTATTTGTTATTAAGTATGCATAGTACATCTTAACCCCTTTATTAGACTAAAGGCTGCCTTATGTTTCCATAAGGATTGGACTATATCATCATCTCATAGAGATGTCAAACGCTTCCACACTACTTAGTGTGTACTCCCATTTCAGGGATAGTCTCTGAACCTTCTGATAGAAATTATACCTCATGATTCCTTAGTTTTACCTTAAGGTTTACCATAGGGCTTATCTAAAAGCTTGGCTGCTGATTGGCATAGAGGCATCACTCTCTTTAGCGTTCCAGCAATTCATTTGATTATTCACTAATATATCACTATATTAGGCCGCCAGTAATGTTAACGGTTTTACTACAGTTGTCCTCGCTGCTTGGTTAATACCAATTAGCTTAGCTGTTTTCTTATTCCACTTTTTGACAACTGCAGCGCCTTTTTGTTGCACTTCTTTATCAAACAGGATTTCAGGATTATTCATCCAACCAGTAATGCCAACACCAATTAAGGCCTCACGGTCTACAATACTTTTGGTTATAGCAGTAAGGTAGTGAAAACTAGTAAATCCAGCTTGTAATGTACCTAAAATAGATGCTGCTTTGCATTGTTCGTAAAACTCTTCAGGAGAGTTTGACATTGATCCATTGATTTCTGTAAGATTACACATTTGCCAGCCTGAACGGCCGTGCTCATCATAACCATACATACCCACTTCTACACAAGGGTTGAATAGAATTTCTAAATCATCAGTCCACACAAAGCCTGGTTCCCCAGCGTCTTGTACTGATTGCATTATGTTGTTAAATTCTTCGGGTGAGGTGTCGTTACGTAGTAATACAGCACTGTTGTTGCTTCTCCCACGTTGTGGGTTATTAACAAACCAGTTACCTGTCTTTGCAGTTATCATATCTCTATCGTCTTTTGAGAATAGGCAGATTGAAGCTGCTCTACGAACACCTCCTGAGATAACTGCATCTGCCATAAACATTGAGATGTCATAGGCTACTATAGTTCTTAGTCTAGTAGCACCTTTTGATAACTCGTCCTCAAGTATACGCTCTATTTTTGATAAAGCAATACGTAGAGGTTCTGGCCCAGGAGCTTTAAAGCCTCCTGATATTTCTGAGCCTTTAGGCCGTATACTATTTAAATCGAAGTAGATTTTTCTACCTCTATAGTTCTCATCCCCGCCTTCGGTGAAGTATGAGCTCATTAACACACCTACTGCATCAGCCCAGCCTTCAATACTATCGTGAACAATGAATGTTTTAGCACTCTTCTTACGATGTGCGATGTCTGGTAGCTTTGCAATATGATGTGTTTGAACGCTAAATCCAATACCACAACCAGATAACATTAGAAATAGTGCTTCTTTGAAGAAGTCAGGTCTATCTAAGTATGTGGCTGTACAGTTATATAGTTTAGCGTGGTTTCGAAGCAGCTGTTCTCCTCCAAATTGTAGCCCACGTTGGGCACCAAGTAGCTCTTTATACTCATAAGCTAGTTGAGCGTATTGTATTAACTCTTCCAGTTCAGGAGACATTATGTCTTTATATCTAGTTCTATGCATATGCATTACACGTTCTACAGATTCATTCCAAGTTTCGTAACGGTTATGTTCTTCACTGAAACGAGCGTAAGATTCGTAGAATTTAGCATCTGACATTAGAGTACTAGCACTTATTTCTTTCATTATATTCCTTACGTTTTATTATTCGTTTGTAAGTAAAGTAATTCCTAAGAACACAATACCAGCTCCGACCATTTTTAGCCAGAGGGTGAATCCACCCCATAATGCAAGTGGAAATGTAGTTACATAAGCCCATTCATATAGTACATAGCCAATAGAGGTTAATTGTGCTAGTACTACTAGTACAAAGCCTAATACCATTGTAATTAAGTTAATTATCTCTCTCATATTGCATACTTATATAAGCTATCTTTAAGAGCATAACCTTCAAGGGCCCATATCTGCTCCCTAGCGTCTGAATAAGCAATTTGCTTACCAATGTCTTCGTCGAAATTTGCCATTGACACAGCTGCTGATTTACCCACTACTATGTATCCGTTTTTAAGGATAAGTGCGCAGATAGTGCATGTAGTGTTAGGTACTCTGAAGTACTCCGCATATACTATTGTTGCATCTATTAGAGCTGGTGTCAAGCGAGGAGCTGTAAGCCCTTTAGCTTGTATGCTCTCTTCTAAGTCTAGTTCGTTCACAATTAAGCTCCTGTAAGTTTTGCAGCATACATAATAATAGCATCAAGTAAATCGATACCTGATGAACCATTTAATGTAAGTATAATTACTAGTGCTGCACTCTTAATGAAGTGCCCACCATTTACAGTAATTGCAGTAGTCATTAAGCTTTATCCGCTTCCACTAATGCGGCACGTACACCTGTTACTTGCTTTTTAATCTCACCAAGGTTCTTACGAATACGAGCAGATGATGCTTTTGTAGGTTTAGTTGTATATGCGGCGATTTCCGCTACTGTGTTTTCTAAAAGTGTGTTTATTGTCTTTAATTCAGCCATTGTGAATCCTTATTGTATTGTTAATTTTTATTTGTGCAGGGGGCGCAATCCCTAGAGGCAATCCGTGCTGCCTGAGTTTATTGCGATTACGGCATGGGAGTTACTCTCTCCTCTCGGGCCAGACGGTTACAGACCAAAAACTGTAGCATTGAGGTTGCAAGCTAAGTGCAACTCCTGTACCATATAGGCCAGCTCTCTACGGTTGTTAGCTAGTGCTTAGTTTAAAACTACCCTTTGCCTTACGTCCTAAACGAACTCCGATGGTTTTATACCATGTAGTTTAAAGTCTTCAAGCAGACTTACACCCATTACTGACGCATTAGTCCTCGTCTATAGTCTGATTAGCTATGCTGGCTCAGAACTAACAAAGCCTTGTGACACTTGGTGTGTGTTGATCGCCTATTATGGACCGGACGAGAGCGGTCACCTCTTGATACTCAATGGTATCTGAGCAGTATTGGACTTACATACCACGTAACTGCATTAATCTTACTAGCTAAGCTGTAGAGGATGGTACTAGGTAATGCCAACTATTAGTAGGCTTTAAGATGGTCTTGATAATAAGTTTTAACTATACTACTTACGTATCTAGATAAATCTTTAAGTTCTACTTGAGCCTCTACAAGAGCAGGAGTCTCTTCTTTAGCTATGTCAGCTATTACCCACTTAATCACTTCTCCGAGATGCTTCATCTCAGTTGCATTTGTGTCTGTGATAGCTTGAGTAAGTCTCCATACTGGAGTAACTGTTTCTGCTAATGTTGTTAACTTGGCTGCATATTCATCAGAGATAGGGGATTGCTCACGAGGTTGTTTAGGCTTACCACCATGCTTTTCACCTTTGACCTTAAGACGATATACCGGATGTACACCATCAGGCTTTGAATAGAAGTATAGCCCTTCACCGACATTATTTGGCTTATCAAAGTATTTAGCAATTAGAGAATTTGCTTCTATAGCTAACGCTGCTTTGTTTAACATCTCTTGCATTTCTTCAGGCTTATTAAAGTCTATGCCGACTTCATAAGAACCGAACTCACAGATATTGTAGATATTATGTGCTGGGTATGATAGTGTAGAAGTAGAATGTAGGGTATAAGTGTCATCAATATTACTAACCGCTCGGAAGTACTCAAATAAGTAAGCACCTTTATCTGCACCAGAACATGCCGCGTTGCCTTTTTGGATGTTACCTCCAGCCCATTCACAATCTAATACGATTGTGTGTGTATCAGTGTTTATATTACACATACCTTCAAGTATCATAATGATTTGCATCCACGTACTTTTAGTAGTATCAACAAACAAGGCCATACCATTTTGGTCACCAAGTATGGTACGTATATGATTACGGCCTTGAACCCATAGTTCGCCTTGTGAGTAACACACGGCCATATTTTCACCGTGGAGTTTCTCACTACCAGTGAATGTGAGTATAGGCATAATAGGCTTATAGGTTTTAAGCAGCTCTACTTGCGCCTCAGTAGGAGGTTCTCCTAGTGATGGGTCGTAATTAGCGTAGAGCAGCCTACCTTTATTGTCAGTGTTTCTAAGTACTTCTTGGTATAAATTATTGAATGATGGGGTACTTCCAAATCCTAGGTGTCTACGCACTGACATTACTTAGCCCCAGGGAACCCTGAAGGTTTCTTAGCTGCTGCACCAGGAAAACCTGATTTAGCTGCAGCCGTAGGCGCTGTAGCACCTCCACCTGATTGTTGAGATTTCTTCCAAGCAGCAACTGCTTCAGGAGTGATACCATCTTCGTATTTGATTTCAGAAGCGTACTCTAAATCTTTAGCTAAACGATCGCCGATATCTTTACCTTCTAATATTTCAGAACCAGATGCTCCGTCTGATTGACGATAGAAACGACGTACTGATACACCTTCCTGGATCACTCCCTTGTACATACGGTAACTAATTTCAATCCATGCCTTAACTTGAATGTCGTTAAGCTCTGGGATACAGTTAAGCTCTTTACTGCCTTTTTTGAAAGTAACAGTAGTTGGTTCTGGATCTGATAACTCATCTTGACCTGCAACCGTTGCAAGTGCTTCAAGGATCTTGTAGCCAAATGTTGGTTGGCCATTGATTCCAAGGATGTTGTTACCATATGACATAGCTTTGTCAAAGAAGTAGTTGATTTGAACTGCTCCGTTAGTTGTAGTAGCTACTTCTGCGTGCTTAAGTGTTAGATCGAAGATACCTGATTTAGTGATGTATCCGCTTTCGCCTTCGTGTTTTACTGATTCTTGGTTTACTGTCATAAATGCCATTGTTGTTCCTTTGTTGTTTGTTATTATTTATTGTGAAAGACTGTTATAGTCTAAAATCTGAGATATTTGCCTGAGCAGCTTCTAGTTTATCTAGGTGCCCTTTTAGTGTGAAGTACTCTTCATCATCTTTTAACTTTCTAGTTTTGTCTGGATTAATAATATTTTCCATCCACATTTTTTCTGGAATATCTTTAAGTGTTGTTCGTGCTAGCTTATCTATATCTTTAGTATATACACATCTATTAGATCCAACAGCCTCAATAGTAATGGACTCATTAACTATAGAGTAAAATGCACCTTTATCTTTGAATTTTCCAGTACCAAATGGGATAAATGTTCCAGTAGGTTTACCATCTAACTTCTCTTTAATGATGTGATTTAATAAGATAATATTTACACCATTTAATTCTAAGTATTCGTGAATAAACTTGGTAAGTAGGCCAAGCTCTTTTGTTGCTTCAGAACCTTGAGAACCGTAGACATTAGGCTTTAGTGATGCTTTTTCAATCACATCTAACCAGATTTGAGATACTGAATCTATTACAACATTTTTTGGAGGCTGTCCCATCTTTTCAGTGTAGGCTGCTATCTTGTCTGTAACACCATCCACCTGGATTGTATCTGCACCATCTATAACCTTTCCACCATATAAAAATGTCTTCATATCATACCAAGAGTCTACCAACATATGTGGTATTGGTAGTGTAAAGTCTTTAGCGTCGCGAGATACTACGAATGTTTCATTTCCGAAGCTGGATATGGAAGTAGTTTTACCAACCCCTGCTTCAGCGTTTACTAATAATTTTATTGCCATTATGGCTCCTTATGAGGTAACTACCCTCGTTGTTGATTTGATAAGTTTAGAGACATTTCTGGTCATAACTCTATGGCCTTGGGATATCATTTACTTTAAGTCTGTAATCAGCTGCAAGTAAATAGCGAAGGTCTTCATAGTCCTTAAAGCACTGCACAGATTCAGCTATGAGCTTCAGTATGCCTTCAATGAAGCTATAAGCCTGATCATCGAATGGTAGAATGAATCTCTCAGTACGTACACCAATAGTCTTAGTAGGCTGTACTGCGTAACATAGCTCTACTTGAGTGATATTGATGCCTTTTTGACGAAGTATATATGCATATGTAAATGCCTGCAAACGGTAAGGATAACTAAATGATGTAGGCTTAGTAGAAGCTGTCTTGTAGTCACGTACAGTTAGTACACCTACCGGATTGTACAAGTCATCACCAGGAGCTGTTGATGTGATTGCATCATAAGAACCTGCTACAAATATGCCCGGGAGTAGTTCATGCGATATAAAGTCTTCAGTCGCTAGGGTTGTAGCTTGAAGGACATACTCTTTAATAACTGCTTCTGACATGTTCTTCCATAAACTATGAATCTTACCTGTGTCATATTCCTCATTGTTATCATATGAGTCTATGTACTTCTCAATTGCAGTGTGCAATTCGTCTGAGTCGTGTTTAATCCCACTCATCTTAGCGTTAGCTATAACTTCACAACAAGCGTGCACACATGTACCTAGAACAGTACTAGTACTGCCTGTGAACTTCTTAGGAGCACCTAATAAGTTCTCGTAGTACCAATTAGTCTTGTCCGAGAAGAATTTCTCGATACTTGAGGGTGATATTTTGAAAGCATCTTTAGGTAGTTGCTCTTTTCCGTCGTTATATTTAAATAACTGTGCGTAGTTGGTCTCAGTCATTATGTCTTCTTTCTAAAAATACTTTGTAAAGTTGTCTCTACTGAGTGCCCTATTAACCCCAGTGAGATACTTAGCCACATCTTAATACTATCTATCATTGGTTTCATCCTTATTCAGCAATTCTGCCAGTCTTGTAGTCCACAATATACCCAATATTACGTAATTTACCTGCTACTTGTGAGCGAGTAACACTATGTCTTGGCATTGCATTCAGTATAACATTAATATTACGACGTGATGGTGGGTTCTTTGCAGTAGCATGTAATAATGGTAACCAAGGCTTCCATGTAAAGCGGTCTTTTGTTTCTACGCTAACTCCAGTATTGGCTACAAATGGTTTAATCTCTTCTGTCTTAATGACCTGAGTAGCTAACTCTATTGCCTCAACCTTAGATTTTGGCAACTTAAATTGCGTGAGCTCGTTTACCATTTTAAAGTAGGCAGTAGTTTCTTCTTCATTTAATGTTATTATCATTTAATCTTCCTTTTGAATAGATCTTATATAAATTTCAACCCTAGGGTTCTCTTTATCTTGCTTTCCAACATAGAAAGCTTCCTTGACACAGTACTGGACGTTGTCCTCACTTACAGTGCCTGCCTTTTGTGCAGCGTCTAAGAAGTACTTAGACATAAGTGCACCTACGTTAAGTAGGTCACTAACTTGTGATTTATAGTAGTAGACATAGGCAACTTCATACTTACCACTTAACTTAAAGCCTGAAGCTATAAGCTTAGGTGTGATTAACTCACTATAATCCTGCTTAACCTTGTTTTGGATGAAATGATGCGCTGTACGCAACCAATTCATACCTACAAGAAATGTCTTAGAAGGCTTAGTTGCAAATGTCTGAGTATAGTAGCAAGGAACACTAATGTGTAAATGCTCTATATCTCGTCCAGGAGCTATTCCAATGTCGTAGCCAAGTAATGTATCCTCTAAAGTATCTTCGTTGCTTGTACCCACCTTAACGTTACTCTCAGTGGATGACATAAGCAACCTTCTCATTAGTGTAGCATGTAGTACAAGTATTACATGATTTCTGCGTAGAACCTGGTAAGGTTACTGGACAGATGTTAATGCCTTTGGCAATTGCCATTGGTATATCAGATTGCCTTATTACATAGGAGTTTACACCGGCTCTTTCAGGCTTATCAAGTCCAATATTATCAGCAGATGGTCTTAGGGCTACATTAGGTAGTAATGCTATTCTAGATAGTACTGAGTTTACCGAAGAGGACTTGTCCATACGTGTAGGAAACCACCAACTTACATTAGGTGTTCTAGTTATAACTTCTTCAAGTTTAATAGCGAGCTCTTTAGTCTCACAGTCACCTGAATCAAATAGTCTTACCATATCAAGTTTATTACAAGCAACAACCATACGGTCTACGAAGTCAGATGTCCTATAGTCATCACGATTGTGTTGTCGTACAGCTTTAACTACTGGGAAACGATACATGCCCTTCAAAGCATAGCAGGATTTACACACCTCTACGTCCTTTGACATAGGGCATGAAATACCAGCCTCTAAACTCCATGATCGTACGCGTTTACCTTTAACATTCATCTTAGATGTGTTACTTAGTTTAACCATTACTAATCCTTAAGTTGTTTTACAAGTAGATAATCAGCTTGGAAAGTTTTAAAATCATAAAATGAGTTTTTACCGGCTTTTACATACTCTTGATCATCAGGCTTAATGACTAAATAGTTGCCATAGTCTGCTACAACAATACCGGTTTGCCCTGCATGAAGGGATTTACCAAAGCACATCACGTGGGCACCAATTTTCATAAGTCGTTCTCACTCTTATAGTCATTTACATAGTACTCAACCGAATTAAGGAATACGTCCCATAATTCTCCTGTAATTACATCTATATTTTCATCTATAAATGTGTGAGCTTGCTTCTCAGTAAGTTCAAATTGCTCTGTTACTATAGATAGTATCTCCTCTCTCATAATTGTCTCGTTTATCATATCTGTATCCATTATAGTTCTCCTAATAAGTTTTCGTTAAATTTGATCGCTCTAAGACATTCAGTAATGTTTACTGAGTCTCGTTCCATGTAGTGCACTTGATTTAGAACGCGTATACGTTCGTTAGCTAGTGCTATTTTTAGATGTAGTACGTCTACGTAGGTTGTATTCCATTTAGATGTGTCTACGGCTGTGCCGTATAGATATTGTGTTTTAGTCATTGGTGTTCCATAACCTCTCATCTATGTATACTTCTGAAATTATCAATTCAGGAATGTTTTCTGCAGCTTTTAGTGCTAACTCGGAAGAAGAGTATGCTTCTGCACGCCCACCTCTAACATTAACTATAAATACTTTTGTAGCTGATAGTTCCCACTCATGACGTAAACAGCTAGCTTTAGAGGTAAATTCTTTACCATCAGTAGCTATATACGTAATTACATCAATTTGTTTCGTTGTTGTTGTGATTCTCATTATTCCCTCTTTGTGTTAGTATCCACTCACATGCCTTGAATACTGCTTCTGGTTCAGAACTGGCTCTAAAACTTTCGTTCTTAAGTTGGTCTGACCAATACGCTATAGTTGCACTATACTCTGAGCCCTTATGTGTGACTATACTTATGTGAAAATTGTGTTTAAGTTGTTGGGCAACACCCCACTCTTTACACTTATGAGATAATTCATGGATGTTAATATCACTCCAAACATCTTCATCTTCAAAAGCTAAGGCAACGTTGTTTTCACATACCAAAATTCTACCGGGACCTGATTGCACAGGTCTTCCAAGAACAGTACTCAATAACTCTCTACTTATCATTATTTATCCTTTTTAATACATCTACTAGAACTACCCTGCCGCGTTTCTTATGAGACCGGGGTAGTTCCATACA
>ERZ891376.232-NODE-232-length-15006-cov-8.860478_pt1 | contig 15006 bp, 17 predicted proteins | sample MGYA00520906_ERZ891376 | MGnify/ENA primary metagenome ERZ891376 (study PRJEB32303, sample SAMEA104408695) | aquatic metagenome | biome: Brackish water; feature: Chemocline; material: water | place: Baltic Sea | collected 2014-10-18T08:59:00 | depth 139 m ...
GTGGATCTTTGGCAGAGTTGGTCGAACGCACCGGTCTTGAAAACCGGCGAGGGTAATACCTCCCAGGGTTCGAATCCCTGAGGGTCCACCATTTACGAGCTTTCAAGCACTTCTTCATATTTAATAATCACCGGTTTCATATCATAAAACTACAATATTTTTACAAAATTAGTCGCAAATTTGTCGCACTATAATCACTAGTTTTTTTAAATCCTTTATTTATGCCTACAAACTTCATCCATGTCATTATCATAATCTTCTGCATATTCAGTTGTAGGGTACTTCATTTTGAAGATTTCGTAGTCCAAAATTCTATTGCCAAGTCTATAATTTTTAGTATTAACAACCGCAAAAGGAATCTCTCCTTGCTTAAGTTTCTCCATTGTATCAGATGCCGCTTTTGTCGATAACTTATATTCATTTATACATCCTTTTCACCCTATAGAATCAAGTTAGATATTAATAACATTTTTTTTTCTTGAAATTAACAAATTCTTTCTATCTCTTGTTATTTTTCAGACTTTCATATGTATATACTAAAAAGGATGTATAAATGAAATGCAACGACTTAATAGCAGACCTAGAATACAAAGGTAATATATCAATATTAAAGAATGAAGAGTTTCAATCTAAGCTAACTTCCATGGCTTATAAATATCAATTTACCTCCAGATGTTTAAAAATTACTACACATGAGAACTGCGAATACAATCTATTTGCAAATATTATTGAATTAAGCCAGTTTCATTTGTGTGATACAAAAGAGTTCATTATAGAACATGAAATTTGTTCAGATTGCGAGTTAGATGAAATAGAAATAGAAATATATTTTTATAATTTGTATGAATATGAATATTAGATGACGAAAATAAAGATGCTTTCCCCAACAAATCCATTTTTTTATTGTTTGCTGGTTAGACGAAAAAAATTAACTGAGCTAAATGGATTTATGAATGTAAAGACAAAAAAAAGTATACAAAGACGCTTCTATGCCATTGATAAAAGCAGGTGCTATTTGCAACTGACATATCCTACAGCAATGCTTGAGCATGCTATGAACCCATATAAATATAGAATGCCAAAAGGAAGAGTAAGCAAACTTGAAAAAGTACAACCTTTTTATATTTATCAAAAGGAGTGCACTAAAAAAGAGTGGATAAATTGTAATAGACAATTTGGATTTCAAAAAATAAAATACTTTACTACCTCGAAAGAATTTGGATTTCGTTTAATTAAACAATAATTTAGAAAGTAGTGAGATAAACTAATTATATAAGGAAAAATATTATGGAAGGAAAAAATTATGAGACTAATATTAAAAATGTCAAAAGCATGTGTGAAACTTTAAAGCTAAAAGTTGAAGATGATGTTTTAAGTTACATAGATAGTCTTGTAGGAAATTTAAATGAAATGCAAGATGCAGTTGTAAGATTAAAATCATATTCAGAGTTAATGGCAATGGATATTGACTTAGAAACAGCTAAAAATGTTTTAAACACAGAACTACTAAAAGAAGCTATACAAAGGAATAAAATGCAACTCTCAAATATTAATGACATAACCTTTAAATATTTATTTAATGATAAAGCTAATGACTATCATGGTCAGTATGTTATTTATGAACTAATGGATGATACTCTTAAAACTCATAATGATGACAACATTTTACTATTTCAAGCTAAGTGTAAGGAAGACAATGAAGTCATAGAAGTCAAGTTATCATTTAAAGACAACTCTTTCTTTATTATTTCAGACTTCTTAGATGAAAAAGATATAGAGTATAAATTAAAGTATTTTAGGAATAGTGATGATGTAATATTTTATAAACATTTTCATGATGGAGATATGTATATGCATGTATCGTACGAGCAATATATATAAAATAATATTATAAATCTTTATCTAATCATGAATTGAACGTTGAGAAACCTTAACTCCAATTCGTATCGGCTTTTTTCATTCGAAATAGCTGTGCCAGATATGAAAATGCCACTAATCAATGTACGGTCACTTTTTATATCTCTAAATTCATCAAATCATTAATCACTTCTTCAATCTTTTCAGAACTATCAAGATCAGTGATCGGGATGATTTTTACTGTAGCTTCCTTAAACCATTTTTCATAACCTTCAATTATCGAACCATCTTCATCTTGATACTCAAGTGCTACATGTAAAGCTGACCCAAACTCAAAAGTTTCATTAGGAAAAGTCGTCCATCCTTCAGTAATACCAACAACTTCCATATACCATTGCTCTAGATCATCTTCACCGTTATAAGTAAATTCAATTTGTTTCGGATCAACAGGGTTATAGACCCCATACACACACACCATAGGAGCATTTGGGTTGAGTTCAAGTTCTTTAACAAATTTATTCAGGTAGCCATCTGTATCAGATTCAATATAAATCAAAAATGAGAAACCATACACTCTTGAGTTTATTTCCCCATAGCAATTTTTGACATACCAATGACCATCTAGAAGTTCATTAAAATCATAGTAATCTTTTTTACTGTTTCTCCTGCTCTTTTCATGTTTTGGCCATATTTTAAAGTCGTCATATAATCTAATATTAGTTTCCATTTTATCAAAAACTGTGATTATGTCATTGTTAATTTTAGCAAATGCTTCGATAATATTTGCCATCTGTATTGTTTCATTTTTTTGCATAAAATTCTCCTTTTATCTCTGTCTGAATATTGTTGAAATCAAATTTAAAATAGCTTGGGCCATAAAAAGAGCTACATGTATTTTCAGATGATATGTTAAGGAAATCCATATTCCATTGCTCCCAACCGAAGAAGCCCTTGAAGTCAAGATAGTCTGAAATCTTTTGTAAGACCTTTTTTTCAATACCATTCTTTGAATCGATAATTTTTTTCAGTTCTCGATTTAAATCTTCCCAATGAATATGAAAGATTTTGTCGCCATATTCTAAATTGTCCGTCTGGAGATGTTTGGCGCTTAAATGACTAGCGGTAAGGTAAATCAGATAGTCTGCTTTTGTAGCCATAATATAACGCTTGAGTTGACCAATCTGGGTGTCATCTACATATTTGATGCTTTCGGGGCTTTTGTACTTTACTTCTATGATAATTTTTAAGACTCTTTCATCATCATGTAGTTCTACATAAACATCCGGTTCCTCAAATTTTCCCCATAATGCGTCGAATGATTTCCATAGTGTCAATCTCGTGACTTTGAGATTTTTTATGTTCACCACATTTTCAAAACTCTGTGAAGTGTCTTTAATATTATGTGCTCCTGCAATGAGTGTAGGCAGATGTGCGTAGTAATCCACTAGTTCCAATAAACCAAAAACATTGGATGTCAACACATCTTCCTTATTTTCAAAACTAGACACTTTACCTTGTATTTCTGCCTCTATCATTCCACATTCACAATACTTCTAATTTCAATATCATGTAATTTATTAAAATACATAATTACAGCTCCTTACTTTCATTCATACTTGATAGTTTATCAAAAAAAAATATGATTTTTAACTTATAAGTTGCACTTCAGATTTAAATTTTAGATTTTATTGTTAAGTCAATTAGGTTCAGATTTGGAAACTTTATCTTTTAATATATCATAGACTGAATGCTCTTTGATATTTTGCTCTATTTCTAATATCATTTTATTCCTCCAACTATTTTGTATATATACAAAATAAAATTGAATCTGTAACATGGGCTTAATATTTACTTAAATAAAAAAGCTCTCGCCAAATATAGTATCCGGTGAGTAGAAGCAGCAAAGTGAGTGCGTGAGAGCGATAATGGAGTTCCTGAATTATCATCCGACTTAAATGCGACCACTTTTGAGACTTTTTGTTGATTTTAACAATAAAAAAGAAAAAAAAATGATTTGTGAACCTGAAGAAAAATCACCGGCTCATAACCGATGATTTGTGTTTATAAAGCTAAGCTCTCTAGCTCAGCTCTGGACTTATCATAATCTAGATTTCCCATACGCACGTAATAGCGTTGTGTCGTAGAAATATTACTGTGACCAAGACAGTTTGATACTGTTGTCATTGATACACCGTTTTCTATCGCAAGAGAACTAAATGTATGCCTGGAACTGTACATAATTAGATATTTAATATTCAAAAACTCCAGCATGGGTTTAAACATAGTATCAACAATACTTCTCGAATCTTTATATGGAGTTCCTTTATTTGCTACAGGAAAGACAAATTCTCTATTTGTACTCCCCTTCCACTTTAACAATGCTTCTCTAAGTCTTTGTACCATAGGAACTACACGTATCTGTTCTGTCTTTGTTACATCTAAAACTCCCTTACGCATAGAGCTTTCAAATGTTATTAAATTCTTCTCAAAATCTATACAACTCCATTTTAAAGCCATAATTTCGCCTGTTCTTGCGCCTGTAAGAAAAGCTGCATGCATAAATGCAAGGATGAAATCATGGTGCTTAAGATCTCTCTTGCTGCAGCCTTCACATATATAATTCAAAATCATCTCTCGTTCATCAGTAGTGAAATAATCTTTGGCATTTGCATTGGAAGCAGGTTTAGCAAATAATTTGGAAGATTTCTTTACATGTCTAGCTGGATTATCACTTATATAATCATTTTTAGCACTAAATTCCAGTACCTTATTTACTACATAATGCTTTTTATTGTACCTGCTCTGAGATATCTTATCCTCTCCCATAAGTTTTTGCCAAGAGTTGATATGCATAGGTTTGATATCCTGTAATTTCATCTTTGCAAAGGTTGGAAGGACATCCCGTTCCAATATGTTCAAATAATCTTTGGTACCGTCAGTCTTCCTTCTGTTGACCTCCTGTTCCGCTAAAGCCAAGTATGCAACATCCTCAAACGTTGGTTCATCTCTGTTTTCAAGAGTATCCATTTGTAAATAATAATGCTCAGCTGCAAAAATATGTTTCTGTCTCTCCATTTGATTCATAGCTATTTTTGTAGCTTTTTTATTTGTACTGAATCTAAATCTGTTGCCACTTTTTCCTTTAGGTAATTTTGCAGTAGTTTGAACTCTATAATCTAGGTGTATTACACCTTTCTCCTCATAAACTCTTACTGATTTTATTATTTCTTGTTCTTGCATTTTCTTTTCTCCTTCATAAACTTGTATTCAATGTATTAATATATATTTTATTTTATACATGAAACGGAGGTAGTAGCGTTAAGCTACTGCCTCTTGTTTAGTTACATTTACAGCTTTGGTCTTAGACTTTTCTGCACTATTATTTTGCTTTGAAGAACTTGATTCTTTATAACGAGCATAATGATTGTTTTTCAAATATTCTAAAACTTTGTCAATAAGTTCTTTTATAGCAATTATCTCTTCTTCTGCTAAATCATCAATTGAATATTTATCATCCTCAAAATGCTTAGTTACATCAATAGATATAGTTGTTTTTCTAAACTTTACTGCATCTATTTTTTCATCTGTTAATACTACACCATCATTTATCTTAGTATTAATACGTCTCTTAATTTGTGTCTTAATATGTGACACAGCCTTACGATCAGACATATCTTTAATTTCTTCAACAATTACTTTTAAATCAGCAGCATTCAAATCATCTATTTTATATCCCTTACCTAATTCATAAGAGGCGTTCATAGGAATTTCATACTCATTGATTTTATCTTTGATATCTTGTGGCAACCCATTTATACTTTTATATTTAGTTAGATGACTTTTACTTAACTTTGAATTAATATTACTTTTGTCTAAGTCATCATCACTTGTCTTAATTCCTAATTTCATACATTTATCGTTTACTAAATCTGCATTATCTAGATCATCTGTAGCCTCAAGTGCCAACTTAGCTCTTTTAGCAACAGACATATTATGTCTATGGTTATTGATAATGTATTTAGAAGTTGCATCTGCCGAAGTTGATTCAAACTTATCTACAATAATTGCATCGATTGTGGATATTCCAGCATCAATATTTGCTCGTACTCTTAATACACCATCAATAAGTTTATTAACACTATCAATATGCACTGGTACAAGTTGACCATTATTTATTACTGACTGAACTACTTCCAATTGACCTTTACTAAGCACCGTACTTTTAATACTTTCGATATTTGAAATATTTACTATTTCAAACTTTACTACTGAATTTTCCATTACTTTGTCTTCTCATTAATTTCATCTTCACTAAACCATTTACCCTCTGGTAAAACCACTTCACCATCCAAATAGTCAGTTCTTTCATCTTCTCGTTGATTTGCAACATCTACAGCATACTCATGAGCGATAACACCATTTAATATAGATTTGACTTGATTAATATCAATCAAAATTTCTAATTCACCATTCGTTGCAATGTCAGTTCTGAGATTTTTAATTGTTCTTCCAATCTTTCCAACATAAACTATAAAGCATTCCTCTTGTTCAAAATATGCAACCATCTCCTGTCCGTTACCACCGTCCCCATTTATAGGTATATATGGTTTCCTTATACTGATTGGTTTTCCAGGGTTCTCGACTATCTTTTGTAATTGCTTTCTTGTCATTATAAAATTTAGTTTAGTTTTCAACTCTGTCGCTATGATTCCTACACTTTTATCTTTTCTCATGAAGAATTGTAAGTACGATACACCTTCTTCCGGTTCTGTAAAATTTTGGTTTCCCATGATGTTTCCTTTTTGTTTTTAATACACAATTAGCTAATTGATTTTAGAATAGTATATAATGCCTATTATTTTTTATAGGGCAAAATCACCCTGTTTCAGTGTGTTTACTGCATAAAATAATGGATATGATGTACTTATGCTCTCATGTCTATTTATCTAATTTCCCATAATGTATAATTTTTTAACCTTTATTAGAATATAATGGTTTTGGTGACTAAGTAACTGAAGGAAGGTAGGTTTAAATGATTTTTTTAATAAATAGTAAAACTGTCACTCACAATGACATTCAATCCTTACCTCTAGTTATTAAATATACTATTACTCTTTTATTGAAAGAAAAATTTGGATATGAGATAAAAGATATTATGATAATTTTTGACAGAACTAGGGATAGCCTTCAGAAATGGTTATCAAAAAATAATATTCTAGATAATAACAAAGTAAGCAGAGGCTCAGGATTCACTTCTAGAAATAAGTCATTTATACATATATCAACAGAAGAAGATAAATACCATATCAGCTACTTTGTATCTAACTCTCATGAGAGTATGATGATTGACAAGAAAAATAGTTTAATTAGTGGTGAAACTATTAACTCTCTTACTGAGAAAGACTTTAGTAAAAGTAAGTTAGGAAGATTAAGAAAAGATGTATTTACCCAAGACTTATATGATAGCTATAATACAAAGATTATAAAACACATTAATCGATATCTACTTGAATATAAACCAGCTATTTTAAAAAGTGTTGAGAATAAATCATTTTTATGGAATGAAAATAAGCTCACTAAAATTATAATTCTTCTTGATAAAGAGGGATTTAGCATTCCAGCTATTAATCATATTTTCTCAAATATTAGCATCCATATAAAATTTCCTACTGTCATTCAATCCAAACAAGAGAAGCAGTTTGATTTTATTAAATACATTTGGTGTTCTATGACCATAACTAGAAAAAAAGAGATCGTTGATGAAATAACTAAAATCTTTAATACTACTAGAAAATATACTCTTGAGTATATCGATTTATACTCTATCTTTAACGAAGTTCTCCAAAGTCCATACACAGTTGATAAAAAAATAAAAAAAATACTTTTTAATGTCATCGACACAAAAACATATATAAACACCCCAATTAGCAAAACCTTTAACAAAAAAGCTATTAAAGATAATGAAGATGATTTCTTAGCAACCACAATATATGAGTTTTCTTATAGTACTACTAAAAAATCTATACTTGATATTTTTGTAAATATAGTAAAATCACTATATAATATTTTACAATTTCATTTAGAGTTTAATGAAGAAGAAACTAATCATAAAATGATGGCTCTGAGTGAATTTAAAATAAAAAAATATTTTTCAAATCCAAAAGAGATTAAAAAGTTTAATATATACTATTCAAATAAAGACAATTGTTTTAAGTTTAATGATAAGTACGATCTAGATTTTCATCTTTCAACAACTTATAGTATGACAAGGAAGAAAAAAATGTATTATTTAGCATTAGACACTGAATACGTAAGAAGCTCTGCCACTCAAAACCGACTACTATCATGGCAAGCTTGTATTAGTCTTGATGGTAAAAAACTAGAAAAGGGGTATATCCGATACATAGAAAAAGATGAGCCAAGACCAAGACTACAAGATATTGTTGTACAAACATTTAATGAAATTGGCATACCACCAAAAGAGCTTGATAACAATCATATAGTGATTATATGTCATTACTGTCCAGCTGAAATAAGCATGTTATCAGATAATCTCGGTCTTGAAAAATTTAAAGATATTAAATTTTTAACTGCAAATATGGAATATGTACGTAAAACTCTCATCTCTCTTAATTCCGATCATAAGAATATGCCAATAACATATACCGATAAGGATGATAATACATATGTCTATAACTGGAGCTATGAGTTTTTTGACACTAAACTTATAGCTCCAGCAGGTGCTTCATCATTAGATGAATTATCTAAAACATTAGATGACAAATCATTACATAAAGAATCAATGAACCCTTATGAAATTTCTCATATGGACTGGGTATTAAAATATAAAAAGAAAAAGTTTACAGACTATGCGATAAATGATGCCAAAGCCACATTAGCTGTGTTTTTGGAGCTCCAAAAAAGTTTTCGTGAACTAGAAAAAAGTAAGAACTATACAATAAAAAAGACTATAGGCAGTGCAGCTGTAAGCTACTATACTAACTTCATAAAAAATATAGATAAAAATCTTCTAAAGACTATTTTAGGTAAAAAAACTTCTATTAAACTAGCTACAGATGAAAAGTTTTCAGAGTGTTATCATGGTGGAAGAAATGAAACTTTTTGGATTGGTAAAGCTCCTGAGGAGTATTTATACCTAGATCTTGATTATAAAAACGCGTATCCAACTTGCCTTTCAATGCTTCATGCGGTTGATTGGGAACTTACACCAACATTCATTACTAAAATAGAGCAACTCTTAATCAAGGATGACGCTCAATTAAATGCTACATATGTAGAGGCTAAGTTTAAATTTCCTTTAGGTACTTTATTTCCCTGTTTGCCTGATTTTCATGAAGACTATGGATTAATATATCCATTACAAGGAACCACTTACACAACTGCTCATGAGGTCATTCTAGCCCATAAAATGGGAGCTATAATAGATATTATTGATGCTAAAGAGATGCAACCCTTAAAAAGAAATGGAAAAATCTACCATCCTTTTAAAGATTTTTATAAAATATTAATAGAAAAAAGAGCTGACTATCCTCCTAAAACTATGAAAAACTTACTTTTTAAGGAATACGCTAATACACTTTATGGAAAAATTTGCCAAAATGTTTCAAAAAAAATTTCTAAAGGTTTATATGATGATGTATCTAAAGAGTTAGGTCCAAGTACAATTACTTCAAGTGCTTATGCGGCAAACGTGACAGGGGTAATGAGGTCTGCCTTAGGAGAACTGTTATACACATGTACACAACTGAATGAAATAGCTGGTGAAAATATATACTTACCAATCAATGCTGTTACTGATGGAGCAATGATAGGTGTAAAAAAATCTAATTTCAGCGCTGAAACTATTGAAAAAATAGAATCTAAATCTTATAAAAATATAAAAGAAGTGTTACCTGAATTTATAGAAAAACTTGAAGAGAGTAAACTCATAAAACTACTCAAACAAACAAGAAGAGATATAACTAATAATGACAATGGATACCTTGAAATAAAATCAATGAGTGATGAATTATGGACATTTAAAACGAGAGGCTCTGTGGGCTACTACAAAAAGAAATTAACTGTACTCACAAAAGCAGGTCATAGACCACCAATGATAGAAGATGTTTATGAAGAAGAAATGGAAATTGATGGTAAGAATGAAATTTATAAAGATAGGTACGATAGACCAAGGACAGATGAAGAGAGTGCTAAATGGCTACTTGACATTTACCACTCTCTTCCAGAAATAGAAATATATGATTTTTCAAGATTGATTACTTTTAAAGATTTAATTAATACAGATAATGATTATGAAGATATGATTAATATCATTAGTGATAGAAAAACTTCACTAGACTTTGACTACAAAAGAAAACCAGACTTTGAAAATGAGCCTGTAAGTGATGATGAAGAAAGTTCAGAGTTAATAAATATAAATACAATTCCATTCTACAATAAAGATGAAATGCTTCAATGGAGAAATGCTGCTAATAGCTTAAGAGATTCTGGTAAAAAAGACCATGTAGGTGGTAAGTATGCAGGTTACAGGGCTACTCCTATCAAAGTTCATCAAAAAGTATCCAGTAAAGATAGGTATGGTGAGAAAGGCACGAAAGGGGTTATTGTCAATTATGTAGTACATGCATATATTAAAAATAAACTCATCCCTTATACTTGCGAATATAATAATGCCCAAATTGCAAATAAATTTATAGATCCAAAATTTTCTACCAAAAATAAAAAAACTCTTTTTATAAATAGGGAAATGATAAGAAATCTTCAATATAAAGTATTTGTTCCAACAAAATTAGTTGATAATAACTTTACAAGATACTGGGTTAAGCAGACTCTACGTAGATTAGATGTGTACCCTCATGATAAAATAATAGAGAAACTAATTTCTGTAAAACGCTAAAAAATCTGGTCACTCTATCTCCCAATATGGGTTATCTGACAAAGGATGAATAATTAAATATTCATAACTATTTTAATACTATTTATCCAAAAACTCATCCACCATACCCATAATTGCCTCATCAAGAATCTCCCTTTTAAATATCAGCGATACAGCAATATCCGTATCAACATGAACAAGCACTTCGAGAATTTCAATATTATTGATGGTTTTAAATTCTATCAACTCCACCTGCTCCCAAAACTCCTCACTATCTATAGAAGGAATCTCAAAATATCTCAACTTAATACAAGGCGTCACTAAGTCCTCAAATTCAGTGACAACGCAAAAATAGCCCTGCTCCTCTGCCAGCACATAATAATTAAAATCCTCAGGCAATCGCTCCAACGAATACTCCAAGTAACTCTTTAATGCTGCATCTTCTACTTTACATGTATCACTCTCTTGTAATATTTCAATTAGCATGACACAACTTCTTTAACTCACTAAGTCTTGTTGGAGTAAATGATACATCACGCTCTAATGCTAAACCTAGGGGTCCTCTTATGTGTTCTAGCTCATCAAGTGAAAAGTAGCCGAGCTCATTCTCGAATCCACACACATATCCAAATGCACTTCTATTCTCTTGGTCGTATTCTAAAATATACCATGACCAATTACTATCTGGTGTAAAAAGTTTGACTCTTGCTACTGGATCTGTCTCATTTTCGGTGGAGTAGAGTTTTGGGAGGGTTTTTATAATCTCTTTTGTTAATAGTTTCATCTGTTAATTCTCCTTAGTTTGTTCTAGCGGAGCCGGAACATAGGCTTTCACTTTTGTACGCCCCCGCCGTGTAGAAATCTTATTTTTTATCATTTTTTACTTCTGCATCTTTACAGATTCTAAACAATTGTCCTGAGGTGTCTTTTTTGTTGTTGTAGTGGACTTTTCTTACGTAGGATGTTAAGTCACAGTTCTCAGATATTAGTCTGCCTAAGCGCCTTTTGTCTGATACCTCATATTTATCTTTTAGCTTTAGAATGTAGTGGTCTTTTTGAATATCAAGACTTATGAGTCTCTCAGCGAAGAATGCTGTTATTGTCTTTGTCATTTTTACTTTGTGCTTAGTAAGGTCTAGTTTTTCTCTTTGCTCTGGAGTGCTTAAGATGTAGCAGTATGTATATTCTGTATCATCACTTTTTGGTGGAGTGGTTTCTTTGGTAGTTGGGGTTTGTTTGACTAAGTCTTTCTTACTCAACAATACAGTGAGCTTTTTCCAATCATCTTCATAATCTCCATCTTGAGAAGCTGTAACAGATATGTCGTAATCTTTGGAGAACTTATTGATTGTTTTGCTTTCTTTTGAGTGTTCATACCACTTTATGGCATTAGTATCATCTGTATTTTTAAAGTCGAACTCTATCACTGTCTTAGTATCATTTATCTCTATAGCTATGCTATCGGGGATATCTGATTTAGGGTAGTTACCGCCTCTTTTTTGGTAATCATCGTTTGCTAGTTTTAGTAGCTCTTTCATGTTTTTTTCTCCTTTATAAAATATTTCATCTAATAAATAATATGAGTTTGAAGTTTTGAACAATTCGATTTTTTATAGTGGAGCTATAAAAGTACTTTTTTAGCACCCCAATTTGAACATAAGATTAAAAACGAGTTTTTAACTCGGTTTTAATCTACACAAAATATTAATACAAAGGATGCAACATGAAATGTTTGTTTTTCAATCTAAAGGGAGGTGTTGGTAAGTCGAGTATAGCTCTCAACTATGCACTATTTAATGATTTTAGTTATGTGACTAATGACATCATTACAAATATAGACAAAGAATATATGGAGGATCTGTATCAGATACCACATGGGATGAAGAGGATACCAAAAAACTTACTTGAGCTGGATGATGTAGTTATGGATTTTGGGGCAATGTCAAGTGTCATAGATTCTAAGGTTACTCATGCTGTCTTACACGCAGATGTAGTAGTTATTCCTACTCTCACAGACGCCAGAAGCGTTCAAGCTACAGTAGAGTCTTACAAGCTTATTCAAAATGATGCTAAGTGTATTATCATCATTATCAATAACTATTCTAAAAATGCAAAGTTTGATTATGCTTATGAATTATTGACAACTGAGCTTAGTAATCCAATTATCTTGGATATTAGAACTACTACTTTATTTGAGAGAGTTGCTAGAGACGGGATTGAGTGGTTTGATAATGTAGGGCATCAAAAAGGTGAGTTTAAGTTATTGCAGACGAAGGAGTTGCATGAAGATGTGTATAGAACTATTAATATGATTGTAAAGGGTAACAATGCAAAATATGCTTCCAAAGTTTAATGATATTGAGAAATCAATTGGAGGACGAAAAAAAATAAAAGAGGCAAAGGTCAGATTATCTTTTTACTTGAGCAAAGAGGAGAGTGATAAACTAAAATCTATTGCTGAGTTTAGAGATACGCCAGTTAGTGTTCTTGTTAGGGAGTTGGTGAGGAGGATGATTGAGGATGAGTTATAGCTATTTTTTAGCTATAACTGTATTAGTCTGCAAGTCATTTTTTTATGTAATTTTATTGAGAGTTCGTACAAAAAAAAACAGCTCGTATACGATTCAGGTGTATTTAGTAATTGCTTGAAAGTAAAGGACCCCGTTCACAGACAGAAGAGTTTAGATCGTTTGTTCACTCAACCAAAACACAAAAATTTGAAAAGTCTCTTTATTTGCTCCATAATCCCTTAAGGTTTGTGGAACTTTACAGTTTTTACTTTTTGAACACTTTGAGAAACACGAAAAACTAATATGAGTGCTTCCTGTTCCAAATATAAGGGTATTTGCTAATATACAGAGGCTTAGCTAAAGGTTTTCAGTGTCCGGAGCTACTCAAAAACCACTAGAATACAAACTGCCAAGCACTTTTTAGCTCAAATTTAAGTTTTCAAAAAAATAGAATAAGTCCTCAATTAGTCCGTAAAAAAATAAAATATTTCACTGAAAACTAAGTATAATAAACAAATTTGTAGCTACAATCTTAGTAGAGCTATGATTTAATATCACTTAATGGAAAGGTAGTGAAGATGAAGTTTGTATCTTTTATTTTAATGGTTGTTTTCTTTTCAGGATGTGTACCTAATTTTTATAATCAATTTTATAAACCGACTTATGATGACAATTCAACTGAATCCAGAAGAGCATATTGCGGTGGACAAGCTGGACCGCCAACAGGCATTACTTTTGATCTTCCAGAGAATATTAAAGCAACTGTTAAAACATGGAAAAATTCTAATGGTGAAAATACTTATAATATTTCTTTTAACATACCTGCCAATGTAACAACGGAATTTTTAACGGACAAAATTATTGTCAAACAGACTGAGGGTGTTAAATTAAAAGCCCCAACTACCATGCGCTTATATGCTCATAAAAATATTAAAGCTAATGCAGCATACAAATTTGAATCACTTTGCCCTATTTCAAAAGAAACGGTAGATAAATTAGATAAACCAATGCCGATAAATATTGAATTAAGTGCAGTAACTTTTTATCAAACACCACCAAAAAATTTGACAATTCACTTGCCTGAAATATTAGTGAATAACAAGACAGTATATGCAACTCCTTCTATTGTTCTAAAAATGTATCCAGACAAATATTATTTAACAGATGAATTGCAAGAGATAAGACTGAAAGAATATTCAAACTGCAAGCAGAAAACACCTGAATTAACATGCGATAATATTTTAGTAAGTTATAATAAAAGTTTTATTGCAACAGGCGATACCTACAATTTATCTGGTAGACTATTTTGGAGAAGCTGGAATAATCAACTCATGTTATTATTAAAAACACAAGTAAATACATATGAACAATGGAAATTTACAACTAACACCATTATATTAGAAGATACAGCAAATCATTCTCAAATTCTAGTAGAACCTGAATTTATAAACATTTTTTGTAAACACGATTCTTTGCCACTTAAAACTAAAATATACAATCGTGCTAATTCATCTGTGACATTAGATATTGAGGGGGTATTGGATATTAATTCTTCATCAAACATTGAAATTATATTGCCTTCAATGCGTATTGGTGAATTTATTTATCATTTTAAATCAATTTTTTTAAACTTTCAACTCTTTGACGGTGGGATAGACCCTTTTAACTGTTAAACAAATTTTCAATAATTGTTCTTTTTGGAACAACTATGTAGATGTTCATTCTGAAAACTTATTGCGATTT
>ERZ891376.240-NODE-240-length-14553-cov-6.051731_pt1 | contig 14553 bp, 25 predicted proteins | sample MGYA00520906_ERZ891376 | MGnify/ENA primary metagenome ERZ891376 (study PRJEB32303, sample SAMEA104408695) | aquatic metagenome | biome: Brackish water; feature: Chemocline; material: water | place: Baltic Sea | collected 2014-10-18T08:59:00 | depth 139 m ...
AGCAAGCAAGTAGAAGAAGTTGGAGAATATGGCAGACTAGCAATGTAAAAGTCATGTTTATGGCTTATAGAGATACTCCTCAACATAAAGCATTAGAGTTAATCGGTGCAAAAGTTGCAGCTGCTAACAGTCTTGAAGGTAGATTAAGTGGGGATGATGATTTAAGCTCGATGGGCGAAGATGACGATAACATTCAATTAGCATTAGCGAAAGCTATCCTAAACGGAGAATCTGCTTCTAAAGATATTAAGATGAACTCTATAAAAAACTTCGGTAACGATAGAGATTATGATGCTTTTGAAACTTACTATTTGAAACTACTAGAAGAAAACAAACCAAAAACATACATAGCAAAAGTACAAAATGAGAAAGTCGAGGTTTGTTACGAACCAGAGCACCAAGTTATTGATGCTGGAGATATGGTTAAATATAAAGGAACATGGGTAGAAGTTGATTATTCTAACGATAAACATTTGATTATCTGTGATGATGCAACGAACCACAAAATCCTATTACTAAAAGATGTTGGATTAGATATTGATGGTCACAAACACATCAATTATCCTACTGGTGCGATAGCAATTTGCGTTTCTCCGGTTGATGATATTATCAAAATGTATGATACACCACGACATGTTGTGTTATATACACTTGATAACAATCCTAATCCAAGTAGAGTTGAAATGTACGAAAGAGCAAAAGCTATAAAAGCTGACCTTATCAAAAACGCTGTTCAGAATGAAAAAGACGGTTTATCCGTACATGATGGACACGGTGGAAATTGGGGAAGTAATTTAGCTGATTTATTTGGAATTGCTAGTCAATCTCCTAATATACAAATCTGCTCTATGCCAAAATCAAAAACAGAAGTTATTAGTACACCAGTTCAAGAGACGCCGTCTTTTGTAGCTTATATTGGTAAAGGTAAAAAACAAAGAAAAGTTGAAGTAAAAGCTTCAAATAATCTTTTTGATTCTGCTTTTGAAAATTTAAGCGGTGTTCAATTAGCATTTAATTTTTAAGGTTAAGTTATGAGTATATTATTCAATGACATTCCTTGTGCGTGCGGTTGTTCTTCTTTTACTCTGGTACAAGAAGAAAATCTTTACTGCAATAGATGTAACGAGCGTTTCATACAGCAAGTAAAGATAATCTCTACAAAGAGCATGTTTGGCGATGCTATAGATGAACATAACAATGGAAAAATAATAAATAAAATTCACTCCTTAGATTAGTGAAGACAGTTTACCCATAGGGGTTATATACACTTAGTATAGAAGCCCTTATGGGTACTTCTATGCCTTTTATAGTCGCAGGAGACTTATTATGAAAGAAATAGAAACAATAATAAAAACACACATAATTGAAGAGATTTTCCAAACTTTCCCTACTTTAGAAAACACACATCCGTTTGATTTCTTTATTACTAGTGATGTTGACTCTACGGAATCTGTAGGAGATTCAGCCCTTGGCGAAGAGTGGGGATATTCAACTTGTGAAGAATATGGTTTTGAAAACATTAAAAGTTTAAGAGGACTTATGCAGTCAATGCTTGATGATTTACTTAAACTTCAAACAACTATATCTCATTCACTCAAAGATGATGTCATTGAAAGTGACAATAGAATTCACTGTGAACTTGAGTTAAGTGCATTTGATTTAACTAGACTGGGTAAAGACGAAATTTACAATATGGCTGAAGAAGAATTTGCGAAAGTAGGTTTAATTTTAAAAATAGAGGAGATGGAATTATTGCCAATCAGGATAGAAGAAGAAATGGTTACTTATAGAGCTATACCAGTTGATTTTAACCAAACATCAAACGATGGGGAGGTATAAATCATGTTTGACATAAATAAAAAATATGAGCTTCAAAACGGTACGCCAGAAGTTGAGACATTCGATATATCAATCCTCAAAGAAAAGGATTCTGTTCTTTTAGATGACGATGTTTGGTATAGGGTAGAAGAACAATGGAAAGCTTTAAAGCTACAATGGATTACTAAAGCAAAATATTCTCAACGAAAAATAGAAGACATTCAGAATCTAATAAAAGGATATAGACAATATGTTCCTAGAATTAGGTATATGGGTGCAGTTTCAGATGTAGAAGCTTATGTTATGGATGAAGGCACTTTGGTTTATCTTGAAACAATAGGGCAGGAAAGTATGGTTAAATCTATTCTTTCAGTCTTGATGCAAGGTAGAACAAAAATGAATGAGCACACTGTTGATAGTGATGCTCTTGGTTATTTCTCAATAAACAAAGCCGGAAATAAGAGAAAAATGACAAATCTTGATAATGGTTTAGCTCATGCTATTCTATATCACTCTCCGTCTATTTCCGATACAGATTTTAATATTCTGGTAGGAAACAATGAAGAAGAGTTGTTACTTTCTTTTGAGCAATGGTTAGAGAAATCTCAACCTTTGCCGTATCCAAAAAACTTAACAAAAGAAATTTATAAAAATCTTCAAAATCGTGAAAAGCTTGTAGAGCTTAATGCATTTAATGTAAAAGCTATAAAAGTTGATTTAACTATTTTTGAGGATGATTATCATGACCTAATGGAAGTTATAATAGATGTTTGCAAGAAAAATGGATTAATAAGTCCAGATGCAAAACCTTTAAAAGCTCCAAAACCACAATTTCCACTACCAAAATCAAGCTATCTGCTCCCTCGCCAAGTTCAAAAGATTTATGACAAACTTAACAGTATGCCTAAAACCTATGAGCTTGATGGTGTGGATATAAAACCAATAGGTTTAAAATTATTTAGTCCTAATATGACTATTTATATTACAGAAGCAGATATAGGAGATAGTGAAGATGAATATGAAAACATGCACACACAATGTTATGGGTATGTACGAAATGAATCTGATCCGGACATGAGCGAGTGGGGATATATAAACATTCCATATTATTTGGAAATGAAAATACCTATTCGCGGTAATGTCGGTGGTTTAAATGCTGGTTTTGAGCAAGACTTATATTTTGAAGATATGTATATAAATTCAAGAGGTAAAGTTGGAAAATTAGAAACTTTCAAAGAGGTGGCTTAAATGCAGCTTCTTACATTAAAAGCACTTGCAAAAGAGATAAGTTTACAGTCTTGTTATTCATCAAATGTAGAGTTTTTACCACAAAAACAAGTAGAAGGTATTTTCAATATTAACTACAAGTATGATAAGGGTAAATACGAAGCCAGTATGAGAAATAAAGAGACAAACATTGATAGCGATAAACCAATTTGGTATGTAACTAGAAGTGATAGAAATGGTTCTTATTTGCAATTGCTAACAGTACAAGAATCAAGACTAAATGTTCATCAATTGTCAATCTTTGACAGAGTGGTTGACATCTGGGAAAAAATAAAATAAATTCAAGGAAAAAAAATGAAAACGACAATATTAGGACACACAATAGTGGTAAATAATCTAGATAATGAGATAAGTGATGATAATATTTATGTCATAAATCAAAGTATCTTAGATGGCAACGAAGGTGGAACTATCACTCAAGATGGAAATGATTTTAATTGGAAAATAGAAACCTATCTATCTGAAAAAGTAGAAATACTTAAAGAGAATGACGAGGTAGTTTTTGAACACAATCAATTCATCCATCAAATCTTCTTAAATTCAGAGGGCGAATATGAATATAATTCATATAGTTTTGATGATTTTATATCTGGTGATGAACTGGAGCCAATAGATGGTGGTGGTTGTACTGGTACTGCTCATGATGCTGTTTTTATGGCAATCGGAGAGTAAAATTGAAAGATAAAACATGGCAAAAAATAGGCGAAGTAATTTTAAATTATTCTAAAATACTATTAGGAATAGGTGTAATAAGTCCATTTATAAATAACTTAAACTTGGAAAATTCAACTGAAATTGCTATAATTGTGGGAGTTATAATATTAACCTTAACGGGAATTGTGACTTACAATAAAGGAGTTAAAGATGAATAGCGCAATTGTCTTAATTGGTATAGTATCGGTTGCTTCAATAGTTGTTGCACTCTTTGCATTAAAACCTACGCATAAACACTCAAAACACTAGATTCTCCCTAAATTAACTAAGCAGTACTGTTTAATTTAAAACACTGATTAAGTTCAGAGGGTTTTCTATTGTCAAAAAAATACTAAATTAAGCTCATAGAGAGTTTTAAACCACTTAGCTAGTCCTAAGTATGGCAAGGAACTCTTTATGAGTACTCCTATGCCTTAAATAGTCTTAGGAGACTTATTATGAAAAATATGATACAAAAAATCAAAGAAGCGCTTGCTAATTGCAATGATGTTGCTAAATACATCAATTTGGAAAAAAACTATTCAAGGTTATATCCAATGGATTACAAAATTGCTATGAAGCAATTAGGCGGTGTGAAATGAAGTGGTGTAAAAAACAATGGTATGCAATGTTTAGAGGTGATGCTTATGCAACACAACTATTTGACTGCAACACAAAAGAAGAAGCTAAACAAGCAGCGAGAGATTTTTTAGGAGTTAATAGACTACCAAATGGGACCGAAATCTGGTCAAGTGCGGGGGTGTAATCATGAAACATTATGAAATTCCTTTCAAAGAAAGAGCTGGCTTTTTAGAGACAAGAGGTTTAAAAAATTATGATGTAATTCATACAGATAATATGACACGCACAATTTACAAATGTAAAAATGAAAAAGATTGTTTTGTCGAGATATCGTTCTTGAATAAGGCGGTGTAATTATGAATGCCAGAAATTTTTTAAAGCCTAAAAACTTTAACATAAAAGCAAAATCACTAAGTTTTGAATCGGTTAAATTTATGACTGATTTAGATAAAAAGAAGATTTACATTAACTTTGTAAAACTTTTAAATAATCACTTCAAGTTCACTTTATTCAAGAAAAATCTTTATGAACACTTCCATCAACATTGTGGCTTTATCGCTCACTATAACTTGCATGGATTCTATGGAGAATATTTTGAAACCGCTGCTAACTTTCATTTTAATGTAAATGGCTATTCAAATCCTATGCACGAGTGCGGTGGAAATTTGAATAGCAAATCTACGTTATCTCATGGAGAGCAATTTTACGCAATATATGAAGAGTTGAATGGTAGTAGAGATGGACTAGGAGAGTTTTACGACAAAATTGGTAGCAATATGAATTATGGCGGTTACGGAGATTATGCGGACTTAGATAATGCAATAAAAGATGCTTTTAGTGAGTATATGGAAATCTGGAGAGAAGAGATTAAAAAAGCTGTTAAGGCTTGGGATCAGTTTTCGAAGAATGATGCAATACAAGCACTAAAAGATGAAAAAGAAGCAATCGCAAATCAACGAAAACTTTTAGATGAAAGTGCTCAACAAATTGAAGAAACTTTGATAAAAGAAGCTGCTAAAGTGGAAGTTATTGAAGAAAAAACGAAAGTTGTCGCTAAAGATTCTCAAATGAACCTGTTTGACTTTATGGTTGCATAAAAAAAGGAAAAGTAATGTTGAAAATTACAAATGGAAGAATAATTATAAAAACAGAAGATGATTTATCTGAGATAATCAATAAAAGTCTAATTTTTGTAATTAAAAACAAACCTAAAAAATGCAAACTTAAAAGAGAAGACAATCTGATTACTCTATACGAGAATGATGCCTTTATCTCTCAATCACATTTTGAATGGTACTTAAATGATAAATCTTTGATTTTTACAAACATAACAGCTTGTGAAAATTATTTAAAAGAAGAGGCAAATTGCGAATTAATTGCAGAGGCGCTTTGGACTTTCAGAAAAGAAAATGGTCATTTTTGGAAAAAGAAATTAATTGATAGCTTTAAAAACGGTACGGACACTAATCCTTCTTTAAGAAGATTTAGGAATCAGTTCGATTTTTCACTGCTTAATAAAATAAATAAAAACGCTACAGTAAGAGAAATACTCTTTATGCTGTTAAAAAGGACTTAGAATGACTTACATACAAATAATGACTGTTGCTAAAATTAGCCAACCAGCGAATAATACGGACTATAACTGTCCTTTAGGAGCTTAAGATGGCTAAGAATGATGTAACAGCTTGTGGCATAACTGCTGACAATCGACCAAATGTGGTAATTGAAGACGATGAGGCGAACAAAGTTTCATATTGGTATCACTCAACTTTTTATAGAGTTAATGATGCCCTGGACTTTTTAAAAGATTTATATCGTGATGGGATTTCTCAAGACGATTTAGATAGTAGCCTTTGGCTGACATTACAAGAACTACAAGAGGAAAGATGATGGCAACATTAAAATCTGATGAAAATCAAGAGTACTGTTGTGATAACTGCGGAACACCGGAAAAATATTATGTAATGTCACAATGTCCTAATTGTGGATATATTGGTCCTAAAGTTTTAAAAAATAAAAAATAAAAAATAAAAGAGGAAAGACAAAATGGCAAGATTAGCATGTGAAAGCAAAATGGGTTTTTACCCTACGAGCATAGAAACTATAAGAAAGGTTATTAACAAAACTATAACTTTTCCGGAAGACAAAACAGTCTATACATTAGATTGTTGTGCAGGCGAGGGTGTAGCGATAGAAATGCTTGGGAATGAGTATAACTGTAAAACATTTGCAGTTGAACTTGATGAAAAGCGAGCTAAAAAAGCTACAGAAAAGAATATTGATGTTGTGCTTAATGCTGATGCCCTTGGTGGTGTCAGAAAAAGTAATCACTGGGTAGGACTTAACTTTTTAAATCCTCCTTATGACACAAGTGCGAGTGGCTCAAGGTTAGAGATAGACTTTATCGAAAGATGGGGTTTAACTACTGCGATTGGAGGTGTTTTAATGCTAGTCATTAATCCATCATCAGCAGATGAAAAGATGGCAAATACATTGAGGTTACAGGGGTATCGCCCTTTGATTTCATTTTATGATCCAGATAACGAGGATTATATAAAGTTCGGTCAATTTTTCATGCTCTTTCATCAACAACTACCAAACTTTAGAGCATCAATAGACAGATTTAAAAGTCTATTTGAAAGCCCTATAAACATCAATAATGATATTGAATTTGAAAAAATAAGTATCAGAACTGGTGTTCAACCGGAGATGTTCAAGGAAATTGATATTCCTAGATGGAAAATTATAGAAACACTTGCAAAGTCAAGACTCAAAAAGGTTTTCTTTGATGAGCTAAGACAGGCGAGTATGTTTAATAGTTCTATCGAACATCCCAACGACGGGCAAGCAGCTATTTTGATTGCTAGCGGTGCTCTAAACAAAAAGATAACTCTCGTTAATGGCGATGAAGTAATTTTAAAAGGCACCTCTTCAAAAACAAAGCACTCTTTCACTAAATTAGATGACAGTAATGAGGATAGAGAAGGTGTCGTAAAGATGGTTGATGTGTATAAAACAGTCGTTTATGGACTTAATTTAACTCATGGGCAATTTGTTAGGTATGAATAAGATGGTATAATATGCCATCTTATTTTACTAGGAGTAAAGAATGGTTCTTAGACAAGAAAAAATAACAATAACAATACCAACTCAAATCAAAAATGAAGTTGTAAAACTAAAAAAAGATTTGAAAGTCTCAATGAATAGCATATATCAAACTGCAATACAAGAATATGTAAAGCAAAAGAAGAGAGAAAAGCTAAGGATTGAGGCACAATCAATGGTTGAAGAATATAAAACGAATCCTGAAAGGATAGAATTGGCAGAGTTTGAGGAGGATGTAGTTGAATACTAAAGACATATATATAGTGGATTTGAATCCAACAATAGGAGCGGAAATTAAAAAACAAAGACCTTGCATTATTGTCAGTAATGATGATATAAGTGTTTTGCCTTTAAAAATAATTATTCCTCTTATAGGGTTCAAAGAACATCATAATAAAAGTTGGTTAGTAAAAATATATCCTTCATTACAAACTGGACTTTCCAAAGAGTCAACTGCTGATCCAATGCATATTCGCTCAGTCGCACATGACAGATTAATTCAAAAAATAGGAATCATAGATGATGAAACCTATATGAAGTTAACTGAAGCAATTAAAATTGTTTTAAATATAGACTAAATATTCCACTGAACTAGATTCCACTGTTTAATTTTAAACACTGATTAAGTTCAGAGGGATTTCTATTGTCAAACAAGTTTAACTCCAATTGGAGTTTCAACCACATGTTCACATGTGTGGCTAGGAACTCCCTTGGGGACTCCTATGCCTAAAAACTAGGAGAATAAAATGCTTAACAGTATAAAAGAAATCCTTATTATTGCAACAAAAAACTTGCAACAAAAAATCAAAACACATCCAAAATTCATAGCAACTGCCCATTTTCAAGAGAGGCTTATTCAGCGCTTTCAAGATGAGGACTTACCAAGACTTGAAAGAACTATAGAAAAAGCTTTTTTACAAGCGGAATGTGGTTCTAAAATTAGATACACACATCCGGCTTATGGGATAACAGTTGTTGGTGAAAAAATGGGATTAAATGGTTTTGAACTTGTCACATGTTGGCAAAAAGAGGAGGATGCAGAATGACAGACGAAATAATACTTTTAATGGTAACGATAGGTAATCTAGTATTGATTATATATTTACCTGTGGTGCTTTTTATGGCAGGAATTGCAATGGCAACTGCCTATAAAGAGATGAAAAAGTTAAGATGGTGGGAAATAATAATTTATTTCTTACTTCAACCATTCATAGTAATAAGACAATGGAGAGAAAAATGAGCTTAATTAAAAAAATATTAAAATACATGGAACATCAAGAAGATGCTGTAGAGTTATCTCAATTGTATGAGCATTTCGACAAAGAAAAGCACACTACGATTAGAGGTAGAATTAACGAGAGTGTTGGTACAAAGATAATTAGAACAGGTAGAGGTAGATATCTTCTCCTTGGTGCTGAAATCGAAGCAGTAATTGAAAAAACTGATTCTTTAAAAGCTATTCCAAATATTCTAAAATCTAACATTTACTACGATTTAATTTTCTTGGATATTCCGTATAGAACTGGAGGTCAAAAAGGTGGTAACAGAGATTTATCTAATTACAATCTAATTGAACCGGAAGAATTCGCAGAAATAGTTACTCAAGCCGAAAAAATGCTTAAAAATGAAAACTCCCAAATCTATTTTATGATAGCTGGTGGTAAAAGTTCAAAGGTAGCAGCTGATAAATATATAAGAGCATTTGACTCTTCAAGTTTAAAAGTTGCTGGCAAAGGTAGCTATCTAAAGCTAAACAAGAATGGAACTGTCTGCAATATGGGCAAATACCCAATGCCGGCAGAAGATATTTATGTTTATAGCCAAAGCGGAAAACTTTACGGTGACAAAACAATACTAGATTTTAAAATGACTAGACCTCCGCTTCCTAAACAAGGGGGATATCCTACTCAAAAACCGTTTAACTTAATTGAGCAGATTGTTAATCAGTCTACGAAAGTAGGGGATAGTGTTTTAGACTTGTTTGGTGGAAGCGGTGTTATGTTGGAAGCTTGTTTGAAACTCAAAAGATTTATTCATACTATGGATATATCTGATGATTCAATAAACAGAATGTTGAAAATTGCACAATCATATACTCAAAAAGTATTGATAGTAAATAATATTAACTATTCAAATGAGCAGATAATGGCTTTTCAGTCTGGTAGATTATTTTAAAAACAAACAAAAAATAAATACATACAAGGAAATATTATGGAATTAGCATTTGCGATTTTCAAAGCAATAGTAACAATACTAACTGCTTAATTAGTTAAATAAAGTTTACTCCAATTGGAGTTTCAACCGCATGTTCACATGTGTGGCTAGGAACTCCCTTGGGGACTCCTATGCCTATTCTAGGAGATGTTATGTCCGCCTTATTAAAAAATGACATCAACTTCTTAGAAGTATTGATGCAAGAAAAAACAATATTAAAAGAACAAATCAAGTCACTTTACCTAAAAGATAATCGCGTATTATCGTTGGGTTTCTCAGGTGGCAAAGATAGTTCAGCAACATTGACAATTACTTTAGAGGCTCTATTAGAGATTCCAAAAGACAAATTGAATAAAACTTTATACATTCTTTATAGCGATACATTGATGGAGTTGTTACCAGTGCAGGCACATACTTACAAAGTTCTTGATAACATCAGGAAGTTTGCTAAAGAAAATGATTTGCCTATTGAAGTAATGCACTCTAAACCTAGTTTAGAAAATACTAAGTGGTCGATGAAGCTAGCTAAAGGGATGAGAGTTGAATCACAAGACAATCGCTGGTGCACCACAAGACTCAAAACAAACGTTCAAGAGGAAATGCTTTTTAAAACTTTCGGTACAAAAGATATAGAAACTATATCAATAGTTGGTTCTCGTAAAGATGAATCTACTGACCGTGCTAAGAGATTAACAAACAACACACTTGATGGGCATTTAAAAAGTCATATCGCTTATCCAAAGTCGTTAGTGTTCGCACCAATTGAAGACTACACAACTGAAGATGTTTGGATTACTCTTCGCACCTCAAAAATAGGTCGTGATGTTTTAGTAGCAGAGGAGCTTTACGCTTTATATGCTTCTACTAATGGAGAGGGTGAAGAGTGTCAAACAATACTAGGCAATGCTGGAGATAATGGTTTAAAGCCAAATTGTTCAAACAGCCAAGGAAGATTCGGATGTTGGGAGTGTGGACTTCAACATGGTCGAGATAAAGCTCTTGTTGGTATGCAAAAAGACTATCCATACATTAAACATTTAATTGAATTTCGTAATTGGTCTGTTTCTACAAGAGATGGGCAATGGGAAGAGTATCGTGATGTCTATAATCATAAAAACTTTACTCATTTGCAATACAACTTCGATAATCATAGATTTGGAATGAGTGGACCTGGTGGGATGAATCTTAAAGCCCGAAAAACAGGCTTAGATAAGTTGCTATTTACAGAGCAAAAAGTTAATGAAAGCATTGATTTTAGATTAATAAGTGATGAAGAACTTGATTTTATTCAACATCGTTGGATTTTAGAAGGAGATTTTGAACTTACTGCCATGAAAATAGCAGAACAATATGGAAGAAAAATCAAACTTAGTGAAGATGATATAAACCTTGTAGCATATGCTAAAGTTTTTTATCAATCTAAATGGATTTGGGACAGTAAGGTTTCTTACTGGTACAACATTCATGCTAATGAAAGGTTTGCCATCCAATTTGTTAAACAAATAAAAGAAAAGTTTTCATTTGAAAAATCAAAGGAAATAATTAACAAAATCTATAAAACCATGGATGCTACTATTGTTCCTGAATATCTTAAAGATATGCAGCTAAAGAATCAATTTTACCCGTCTGTATCAATGGAAAGGTTAATTAGAAGAGAATGGAAAGAGGACAAAGTTAGCTTTGTTACTCAAGCATTAATTCATGACTATGAAGAGACATGGGAAGAAGCTATAGAGATTCGCGATCCATTATATGATGAAAATGTTTCAATGGAAGATAAATATGCAATATTGGATAACTGGAACGATTATGTCGGAGAAGATACAAATGAGAAATTTGTTCATCCTGAATATATGCGTTTTGGTGGAAATTTTCAATATATTCAATTCCGTGAAAGACAAAGTGAAGAAAATAAAAGCAAAAAGAAACTTAAGAAAGAAAAACGTTTAATAAGGCTTAGTAAAGCACCAAAAATCGTTCAACATTCTTTTGATTTTGCAGCTTAAAAAGGGCATTTATGAATAGCCTGTTTGACTTAATAGATATGAAAGAAAATTTCAGTGACTTAACAATTTTATCGTTTGGTGGTGGGCAAGATAGTACAACTATTTTGTATAAGTTGATTTTTGATGAAATATTCAAAGCAACTTACTCGTCAACAAGATTATTAGTGTTATTCGCTGATACAGGAAACGAACACCCTTTTACATATCAATACATGGAGACAACTATCAAGCCGTTATGCAAAGAGCATAATATTGAATTTGTTTCTATTACTAATGATATGGGATATCATGGTGCAACGTGGCAATCGCTTACAGGTCAATGGCAAAATGCTAAACCAACAATTGGTTCAGTTGCTTACATGAAAACTTGCACACATAACTTAAAGCTTAATCCTCAATATCGTTTTGTAGAAAAATGGATATCAGAAAACTTTGTTGATATTCCATACAACAAGCGAAAAAGAGGTTTTGAGTTCTTTGCTAAATTTTACGGAAAAATCAGATGGCTTGTTGGTATCGCTAAAGGCGAGGAAAACAGAGTTGCAGATGCTTCGGCTGAAACAGCTTTGTGGAAAAAACAAGCTATTGTGGTTCAATATCCACTAATTGAAATTGGTTTAGACCGGCAAGGCTGTCAAGATTATATCAATAGTATTGGATATGAGATACCTATGCCTAGCAACTGTATGTATTGTCCTTATGGTTCTAACCACATGGAAATACTATGGCTTAAAAAAACTTATCCAGACCGTTTTAACGAATGGGTTGAGTTAGAACAAGCAAAGTTAGATGCATGGATTGAAACCCCAAAGAATTTAGGTGTATGTGGGAAACTCCATAAAGAAGGTGACAGAAAAGGTAATGCATTTACACTTTTGGATTTACTTGCTGAAGCAAAGTCAAAATATCCAAATGTGTCTTTAGCGCAATTAAATGAATTCAAATGGTCGCATGGACATTGTGTATCAAGCAAATATTAAAAGGGCTCATAATGAGTAAAACAACAACAATAGAGAAAGCTCCGATGCTAAGAATTAACCCACGGGAACATTTCTGGGTAAAAGGCTTAAAAAAAGCGTTTGACCTCAGTGGTCTTGTTCCTCTTTATCTTCATGTTAGTTCGAATCTAGAAACTATCACGAAAAATGTAGATATGGAGTGGAATATAGGTCGTGCAACGATTATCTACAGTGTAGATAATGAAAAAACAATACACTTAATTAGTGGTTGGGCTGGAAACAGACAAAAGCTTTTAAATAAAAAATAAAAACATAGTTGCCATTAGGCTAATCATCCCACATGGGGAGCGACACATCTTGTCATAACTCCATGTGGAGAAAAGATGTGCCTAAAAATATTTCTTATAGGAGAAATTAATGAAATCGGTAATGAGCTTTAAAGAAAGAGGACCTTGGGGTAAAAACAGTTGGAGAGGGAATACAAGTGGACACGTTATCAAAGAGATGATAGAACACTTTAAACCTAAGTTATTTGTAGATGCTTGCGAAGGCTCTGGAACTAGCGGTGATGTATGTAAAGACATGGGTGTTGAGTATGTAGGTTTAGACTTATATAAAGGTAACGACTTCACAAAAGACGATATCTTAACTCAGCTTCCACGTCCAGCAGACATCTGTTTTAGCCATTTTCCTTACAATGATATGATTACTTACTCTGGTGAGGTTTATCCTGGTATTTTGGATGGTGATACGAGTAGATGTGATTCTCCAGAAGAATTTATTTCTAAATCTCAAATCGCCTTAATGAACCAACGTGAAGCAACTAAAAGAGGTGGCATTTATGCTACTTTAATTGGAGATCATCGCGGAGGAACACTTGGTAGTGGAAATTTTAGAAGCTATCAAGCAGACTTTATACAGATGATGCCAAAAGAAGAGTTGCTTTCTGTAACTATCAAGTTGCAACACAACTGTCTTTCGGATACCCGTAAGTATAGTGGTAACTTTGTGCCTATTATGCACGAATATCTTCTTCTTTGGAAGAAAAGAGAGAAATCTCTATTTGCTGTGTCTTTTGATATTGCAAGTGAACTTCAAAGAAGAATTGCAACTACTTGGCGAAATGCAATTAGAATGGTAATGATGAAACTAAAAGAAGCAAAGTTGGAAACAATTTATGCAGAAGTAGAAAAAGTCGCATCAGGTCTAATAGCTAACAATCCTAACTACAAAGCAAAAATCAGACAAACACTGCAAAAACACTTTACGAATGTAGAGCGTGGTGTTTGGGCAGCTTAATTAAATAAAAAACAGTAAATAAAGCTCATGGAGAGTTTTAAACCACTTGGCTAGTCTAAGTATGGCAAGGAACTCTTTATGAGTACTCCTATGCCTTAAATAGTCTTAGGAGACTTACTATGAAAAACTTATCACAAGAACAGCAAGATGCTTTATTGCAAATGTCAATTTACGCTTATGTTCGACCTAAATTAATCCTAGAAAAAATTAATGACATTCTTAGTCGTAACCACTTAGAACATATCCCTTGGGCTTATGAAATTAGTATTGATGAAGCTAAACAGCTTTTTCCAGAGATGGAAATATATCGAGACTACGAAAATGGTGCACAAGGACTTGTATTAAACATTAGTGAAATCGAGGAGGAACCGGAAATGTCTTATTGTATTGAAGAAATTACTTTAAGAACATGGGTTCCATTTTAGGGGTATCAGATGTCTTGTTGCACAATAAAAGAAGAAACTTCATCAAGTGTTGAAGAGTTAAATAAACTCAAAAATTACTTTGATGAAGTAATCATAGAAGATAAAGAAAAATATCGCCTTTTAACACTAAGAGATAAAGCCAACAAACCAAATTATGACTACATA
>ERZ891376.242-NODE-242-length-14537-cov-6.242715_pt1 | contig 14537 bp, 14 predicted proteins | sample MGYA00520906_ERZ891376 | MGnify/ENA primary metagenome ERZ891376 (study PRJEB32303, sample SAMEA104408695) | aquatic metagenome | biome: Brackish water; feature: Chemocline; material: water | place: Baltic Sea | collected 2014-10-18T08:59:00 | depth 139 m ...
TATCCTCTTCCAGATTGAGCACAATGGCCCTGATGCCGTTTTTCTCAAACTCAACCAATTCTCCCGATTCAGCATTGTTCAGCCCATAGATACGGGCTATCCCGTCACCAACGGTCAACACAATACCAATCTCTTCCAGTTCGGCCACATTATGATAGCCGGCCAACTCTTTTCTTAAAATTGCAGATACTTCGGCTGGTTTAATTTCTGCCATATTAAAAACCTTTCTTATACAAGTTAACTCTGGCGGATCCTCTGCGGATCCGCTCAATCTGATAATAAATACTGGCGTCGTATTGCAAATCTTCCCAGTTCAGGATGAATCCTCCGATGATATCGGGATCAATCTTCTGATCCAGTTCAATCTGCCATTTCGTATAATCGTTCATGATGGTTGAAACCCGGTTCCGGATCGCTTCCGTCATTGGAATGGCTGTTGTAAGTGTAACCGGCAGGATCTCTTTAAACACTTTGTATAACGAAATCAGCTTTCTTGCGATTTCAGGGATATAAAGCTCTCTACCTTTGCGGACTAAGATCTGTAAAAACCTCATAGTCATCACGTTGAATCGTTTTTCGAAAAGGTCATTCAGTATCTTAGCCTTTTTCTCGTTACTGATAACAGGGCTCTTCAGAACCAAAACGAACAGTTTGTTTTCCTCACATACGGAAACCAGCTCCCGTGCATCTGAATAGATGGCATCTTCCTGCTTTTTCTCCACAGCAAGTTCAAAAAGAGCCTTCGCATACCGTTCCGATACAAGGGATATCCTCATCTGTAATTTCTATTAGTTAAAATGGATCTTGTCCAGTTGCTGTGTTACAAAAGCCTCCTGCTCCCTGGCATCAGCAAGTTCATGTTCAAGAATCCTGGTTGCAATCTCGAGCGACAGTTCCGCAAGTTGATTCTTTAGATCTGTCATCGCTGCCATCTTCTCATTTTGAATGCTCTCTTTCGCACTTGCAATGATCCGTGCAGCCTCCTCCTTTGCCTTATCTTTCGACTCTTCGATGATCGTATCTCTCACTTTCCGCGCATCGTTTAAAATGGCATCACGCTCATCCTTGGCCTGGTGAAGCAACTCCTCATTACTGAATTGAAGCTGCTTCATCTCTTCCTTTGCCCTGTCGGCAGCATGAAGAGCATCATCGATCGATGATTCACGATCCTTCAGAGCCTTGAGTATTGGCTTCCAGGCAAATTTCCTGAGAATAAGCAACAGGATCAGGAAGGGCAATGCCATCCAGAAGATCAGACCCAATCCGGGGGTTATCAGTTCCATATCTTATTGTAATTTACATTCATTAAAATTCTTCATGGCTCAACCAACCGTTAAGCCATGAAGAACCGGTTGCCTGTTAGATAAATAAAATCAGCAGACAAACTACAATAGCGAAAAACGCTACACCTTCCACGAGAGCAGCTGCGATGATCATATTCGAACGAATGTCACCAACAGCTTCAGGTTGACGGGCAATTGACTCGAGGGCACTTTTACCGATATTACCAATACCGATACCCGCACCAACGACTGCAATACCTGCACCAATGCCTGCTCCCAAACGGGCGATAGCGGCGAAATCGCCAGTTAGCTGTAAAAAAATTGTTAATAAATCCATAATACAATGTTTATTAAAGGTTCAAATCACGTAAGGACGAGGCATGCCTCGTCCGAACAAAGGTCAATGCTTAATTATTAATTTTAATTCGTATTTCGTCATTCTAACTTTCATTCGTAAATCGTCATTCGTACTTCGTACTTCCCTTTAATGGTTTTCAGGTTCAATAGTTGCCAGGCCAAAGTAGAGGGCCGACAACAGGGTAAATACATAAGCCTGGATGAAGGCAACCAGAATCTCCAGCAGATCCATAAATACAATAAATGCAACTGACACAACAGAGACTCCAAATCCCAGAGCCACGCTGATAGATCCGAAGATGAAGATCAGACTGACAAAGCCAAGTATGATGATGTGGCCAGCCGTAATGTTGGCAAAGAGTCGCACCATCAGAACAAAAGGTTTGGTTATAATTCCAATAATCTCCACTACCGGCATCAGGGGGATAGGTATCTTCAGCCACCAGGGAACGCCCGGCGTGTTGATGATATCAACCCAATAGTGTTTGTTTCCGTTTATGGTAGTCAGGACCAATGTAAATACGGCTAATACCATAGTTACGGCAATATTTCCTGTAACGTTGGCACCCGCCGGGAAGATCGGGATTATTCCCATTACGTTGTTCAGTAAAATAAAAAAGAATATCGTAAGCAGGAAGGGCATGAACTTTTCATATTTTTTCTCCCCGATTGAGCTCTTTGCAATGTCGTCACGGATGAAGATGATCAGAGGCTCCAGCAGTGACTGCATTCCTTTTGGGGCAGATTTTGGGTTTCGTTTGTACCTGTTGGCCACAGAGATGAAGATCCACAATAGTAAGAAACAGCTCAATAGCAGGGCAAATACTGTTTTTGTGATCGAAAAATCATATACAGTTTTGTCAGATTCAGCCCCGGCACGAATCTTTCCATGTTCCAGTATAAAACCTTTGTATGAATGGTTGGGATTGTGAAATTCAGAAGACCAAAAAGCATGTACCTTCCCGTCATATAACAGGATTATTGGTAAAGGCAGTGTTACATGTGTATGGCCCAGTGTGGCAATATGCCACTCATGGTTATCCGTTACATGCTCCATAATCATCTTGCCGGCGTTGAACTCCTGCTCCACAATCAGACCCTCGTCATGCTGAAACGTAGTATCGGAGGAAAGCTCTTTTGAACCATGTGATTTCTCAGAGCCTGTCACATCTAATATTGAGAAACATAAAAAGGTCAGAAAAAAAAGGGAAACGAATGAGAAAAATCGTACGTTTTGCGTTCGAATCATGGGCGTAATTACATGCTAACTTTCGGGTTGCAAGTTTACGAACATTTCATGAAATATGAAAATCAAATTTCATGGATATATGAACATATGTAATATTGGTGAGGTTTCAGGGTTGTGGAGTGTTAACCTGAAGAGTGACAAATTGTTCAATTCCCGCATAGGTCTGTACAGCACCCCAATCCTCCCAATGTTCTGTGTCATACCAGAAGTAGGTTGGTGGCAGGTCCATAAAAAGCACTATTCCATTCTGATTGGTCCATTTGCTGAAAATATAATTACCCGCAACCAGGTTCTCGTAACTATCAGCCAGCAGAACCTTTTCATCCACAACGGGATGCCCTTTAGCATCTATAATTCTGATCACAAGAATTCCAACTATTGGCTCCTCAGAACTGCAGGAAGGAAGCATTACTATGGAGGTGAAAAGAAAAATACCAGAAAATAAAACAAACCACTTTTTCATGCTTTTATACTGTTTAAAATCGACTGCAAAGATAGGAAAAGTCATAAACCCGGAAAATAAAATCGGTGAATACCAGTTTGTAACATTTGAGTGTACCAGGCGTCTAAGTTTTTCAGTCCTTGTGGAATTATTAAATTTAAGTACATTTGAACCCTTAAACGTAGATGCCATGTTTCGATTTAACCTTCTTTTGATGGGCAAGCTTCCGTTGTCCGTCTTTCTTGCATTATTTTTATCCTTTTCCTCTTTCTCTCAGACCGTTTGGACGCTTGAGGATTGTGTTGAGTATGCGCTTGACAATAACCTCGATATCCAGAAGCAAATTCAGTCAGTGGAGTCGAACCGGGTCTCCCTGCTTCAGAGTGGCTTGAGCATGTTGCCGAATCTTAATTTCAGCGCCTCCAACATTTGGAACACCGGACAAACCATTGATCAGTATACCAACACCTTTGCCACCTCTACTGTCAGATCTAATAACTTCAGTTTTTCAAGTAATGTGACCATATTTAACGGTTTGCAGAAATTTAATGCCCTGAAACGCAACCAGATCGAATTGATGGCAAGCAGGTATGATCTGGATGTCATCAAAAACGACATCTCGTTGGCTGTTGCCGGTTATTATCTGGATATCCTATTCAACAAGGAGATCCTGGATGTGGCTGTTAACCAGCTAGCCATTACCACTGAGCAGGTTGACCGCGTCAGGAAGATGGTGGATGCCGGAGCAGCTGCCCAGGGTGATCTTCTGAACATCCAGGCACAGGAATCTGCCGAGGAATTAAGTACAATTGAGGCAAGAAACCGGCTGAACATTGCATATCTCTCTCTTCAGCAGTTGATCGATCTCACAATTTCCAGTGATTTTGAGATTGAGAAACCAATTCTGAAAGATGTGTCTGCACCAGCCGACCTGGTGACAGCGGATGTCATTTACGGACATGCATTAAGCACACGCCCGGAGATTAAAAGTGCTGAACTCAGGGTTGAGAGTTCCCAGAAAGGATTGGCGATTGCCCAGGGAGCACAGTCTCCCAGCCTCACTTTTGGTGTCTCTTATGCCACAGGATATTCAGGCGTTGCCAGAGCAGTGGATCCTTCCATCCCACCTGTCATCCAGGAGTATCCCATCGGGATCACACAGCTTACGCATGACACCGTTCTTGGCTATCAATCTACCTATTCTTACAAAACCAAATCATTTTCCGATCAGTGGAACGACAACGACAATGTCTCCCTCGGCTTCAATCTCTATATCCCAATCTTCAATGGCTGGCAGGTACGGTCATCAATAACTCAGGCAAAGATCCAGCGAAACATTGCTGAACTGGATCTGGAACAGAGAAAACGGACATTGCAGAAGACCATTGAACAGTCCTATGCTGATGCTGTAGCTGCACTCCAGAGATTCACCTCTGCCGAACAGACCGTATCGGCCCAGGAAGAATCTTTCAAATACACCGAACAGAAGTTTGATGTTGGAATGGTGACCTCTTACGATTATAACAACAGTAAAAAAGAGCTCACGAAAGCTCAGTCTGAGTTACTGCAAGCTAAGTTCGATTTCATTTTTAAAACAACGATACTTGACTTTTACATGGGGAATCCCATTCGTATCAGTCAAAATTAAAGAACAATTCCATGACTCCTAAAAAATCAAAGAAGAAACTCTGGATCATCATTGCAGCAGTTGCTGTTCTTGCTATTATCATTGTTCTGGCTGTAATAAAAGGCGGCAAGAATGAGGGAATCAAAGTCTCTGTGGAGCAGGTGACCCGCAGAACCATTGTCCAGACTGTCTCGTCCAACGGGAAAATCCAGCCTGAGAAAGACGTTAAGATCTCACCCTATATCTCCGGTGAAGTTGTAGAGCTCTATGTAAAAGAGGGAGACCAGGTTAAGAAGGGAGACCTGCTTGCTAAGATCGACCCGGAAATTTACATTTCACAGTATGATCAGAGTGTGGCTTCTTTGAACACACAGAAAGCCAATGAGTCCAATTCCGCCGCCCGTCAGACCCAGATGGAAGCACAGTTTGAGAATGCCCGTCTGAATTTTGAACGACAGCAGAAACTATTCGACCAGAATGTGATCTCGAAGGCGGAGTTTGATCAGGCTAAAGCTAATTTTGAGGTTGCCAAAGCGCAGGTTACTTCTGCCAAGCAGGATGTGAGAGCTTCAGCGTTTATGGTAAAAAGTTCGGAAGCAGCGTTGAAACGTTCCAAAGAGGATCTGACACGAACGACAATTTTTGCCCCTAACAAGGGGACCGTTTCAAAACTTAACGTTCTGAAAGGTGAGCGTGTTACCGGTGCATCCCAGTTTTCCAGTGGTACGGAGATCATGAGACTGGCGAACCTCAATGAGATGGAGGCCCAGGTTGAAGTAAATGAGAATGATATCATCCGGGTTGCCCTCAATGATACCGCTCTCATCGAAGTGGATGCATACCTGAACAGGAAGTTCAAAGGGGTCGTAACCGAGATCGCTACATCAGCTAATACCACAGGTGTTAGTGTCGACCAGGTGACCAACTTCAATGTCAAGATTCATCTGTTGAAAGAGTCGTATGAAGATCTCCTGGATCCTGAAAAGCCTTTTTTTAGTCCGTTCCGTCCTGGCATGTCTTGCACGGTGGAGATCCAGACTGAAACTGCCTACAACATACTTACGGTGCCCATCCAGGCCGTGACAACCCGTGTATCGCAGGATACGCTGGACAAGCTGAATGCACAAAACGTGAAGACCGAACATCGTGGAGACCGTGAAATTGAACGTGTCACATCCAAAAAGAACGAGGAGATCCTGGAGTGTGTGTTTGTCTTTGATGATGGGATTGCCAAAAAACATGATGTCAAAACAGGAATCCAGGATAACACCTATATCCAGATTGAATCGGGTTTGACCGACAGCCTGGAGGTGATCACATCACCTTACTCCGTAGTATCCAAGACCCTTAAAAATGACGATAAGGTAAAGAAAGTAGACCGTAAAGATCTTTTTAGCGGAAGCAAATAATGTCGCTGATCCTGGCCCTTGAAACGGCTACACCTGTCTGTTCTGTCGCCCTCGCACGTGATGGAGAGATTCTCTCCATCCGCGAATCAACCGCTCACAACGCACACTCTTCCGTATTAACGGTTTTTATTGAAGAGCTCTTCCATGAAGTCTCTTTGCATTATTCTGATCTGGACGCAATATCGGTCAGCAAAGGCCCGGGTTCATATACCGGCCTTCGTATCGGGGTGTCGGCAGCGAAGGGCCTGTGCTATGCACTGGACAAACCATTGATTGCCGTTCCAACCCTGGAGGCGATGGCGCTTGGGATTTCAAGGTTCAAGTCAAATAATTCAATTCTGAAAATCGAAAATCGAAAATCGGAGATCGGAGATCTCTATTGTCCTATGATCGATGCCCGGCGGATGGAGGTCTATTGCACGGTTTACGACAAAAATCTGAATGAGGTCCTACCCACAGCAGCAGTGATTGTAGATGAACATTCGTTCGAACAACTTCTGGTTAATCATATGATTCTCTTTGCAGGAACCGGATCTGAAAAATGCAAAGATGTCCTGTCATACCAATCGAACGCCTTGTTTTTAGATGACTTTCAGGCTTCAGCAAAATTCATGATTGCGCTGGCTGAAAAACGATTCAATGAAAAGCAGTTTGAAAGTCTGGCCTATTTTGAACCATTTTATCTGAAAGACTTCATCGCCGCAAAGCCCAAGGTTAAAGGGCTCAGATAACGCAACTCTATGTGCGCGATGTAGCCTCATCGTTACCCAAGATATTCGTTTGAAAAACGTAATAGGACTATAAAGAAGTTCGACACATAGTGATCAACTCGCCAGTTCACCAGTTCACCAGTTCACCAGCTTATTTCAATAGAACACACCGTCTTGTGATTGTAGCATCATCTGTTTTCAGCCTGTAGAAATAGACTCCTCCGGGGAGTTGTTGCCCCGTGTCATCCGTTCCGGTCCAGGTTATTTTGAATTCTCCGGCGGTGTGAGATCTATCCACCAGGGTCCTAACCTTCATTCCACTCACACTGAAAACTTCCATCAATACTGTTGTAGGCTGAGCAATGGAATAGGTAAATGTGGTTGTTGTGTTGAATGGGTTGGGGTAGTTCATCGAAAGGGTGCTCTTTTTAAACGATGCCGGATCCCCGATACCTGAATAAAGTCCTTCATTGACGGCAATGGTCACATATTGGGTATCTATTTCGCTAACCAACATCAGGTCGTCATACAGAAACTCCATCATCGCATCTACAGGCAACGGAATCTTTACATTCAGGTCAATTGATTCGCCAGGGGCCAGGGTATGCGGGAATCCTGTAAATGGCCATGGATCCACTAACCACAGGAAAGGAGAAGAGGTATAAGACTCTTCCTGTACATAAACCAGATCCAGATACACTGATGTATTGTTGGCGACAGTAACGATTTGTCCATCAAGGCATTGCTGTGCATTTTCATAGAAAAGCGTATCGGCAGTCAGGCTAACGTCAGGCGTGATATAGGTGGTATCTCCTGCATGACAACCGATACCGGTAATTATCTCTTCAGAAGTATTGTCGAGTACAAAAGCTAGTAATTCACAGTTTTCCATGATGTAATCGGTGGCTGAATAGTCGAAGGTGAAGATGCGTGTATAAAAGGTCCCTGCAAGGGCATCGGTCAGGATCGGATCGCCCCATTGACCCACAAAGGCTTCGCGGAAAGTATGCTTGTGGGTGTAAGGGTAAGTTCCACCGGACTGGCTGGAAACAAGATTATTTTCTGCCAGGGTGACTATCAGGTTATGGTCGCCGGGAAAGTTATCGGTATAGAAAATATCAACGACAACGGTCAGGATATTGGTGCTTTCATTATAATTTGTAGCCATCCCAACATTCATAGGAGAGGGTTCGGCCATGATGGTGTTGGCATGGGACGACCAAACTGTACGACTCATCAGCCGCTCAGGAGGTGTCCACAAACGGCGATGGATGAATGCACTCGGCATGAACCTGCTGGTTCCGGCATAAGGTATCATGTAAAGACTGTCGGCATAGTGGCGACGAAAATCGGGCTCGCCCGGATATGGAGTCGTGTAACTTGAATTATAAGGATGATAGGCCACACAGAATGCCCTTCCAGGGTTGGTCGCCAAAATTTGCGCCATCACCTGATGTCCGGCAGGACAGTTAGGACAATTTACGCCTGTGAACTCTTCCAGGATAGCATTTTTTTCCAGGGGTTCGAGGGGTACATAATGCTGCGAAAGGATCAGGCCCGGGATGAGGATCGCAACGATTCCCAATCCAACTGAACGTAGAAATGTTTTCATAACAATAGGTTTGGTTTCTTTTAAAGGGAACATAAAATTAAACAATCTTTGCATTCAAACGTTGCTTTTTCGATATCTCTTCATTTTATCAGGATGAAATCATTAATTTTGCGACCCATTCCTCATCCCTAAAACCATGGCAGAAAAAATTCAGTATACGGCTCCCGATCACTACCTAGTAGATGATCTTCTAACCGACGAACACAAGATCGTACGCAATGCTGTTCGAGATTGGGTGAACCGGTTTATTAAACCAACCATTGAAGAGAATTTTGAGAAAGCACAGTTTCCGCTTTCGCTGGTGAAAGAGCTCGGGACAATTGGTGCCTTCGGCCCCTTTATTCCGGAAGAGTATGGGGGACCCGGACTTGATTATATCTCTTATGGTTTGATCATGCAGGAGCTCGAGCGTGGCGATTCGGGGGTTCGATCGATGGCTTCGGTACAATCTTCCCTCGTCATGTTCCCGATCTACTCTTTCGGAACAGAAGAGCAGAAGCAGAAGTATCTGCCCAGGCTCGCTACCGGTGAACTCATTGGTTGTTTCGGCCTTACAGAGCCCAATCACGGCTCTGATCCAGGAGGTATGAAAACCCGGGTGCAGGATATGGGAGACCATTACCTGCTGAATGGCTCCAAAATGTGGATTACCAACTCCAGCATTGCTGATGTAGCCATTGTGTGGGCGAAAGACGAAGAGGGCGTAGTCAGGGGATTTATTGTGGAGAAGGGCTGGGATGGGTTTACCGCTCCTGAGACCCATGGCAAATGGTCGTTAAGGGCATCCGTTACCGGAGAACTTGTATTTGATAATGTGAAGGTTCCCAAAGATTATATCCTCCCACATGTTAAGGGGCTCAAAGGGCCTCTCAGCTGTCTCAACTCAGCCAGATTCGGGATCGCCTGGGGCGCTATCGGAGCTGCCATGGATTGTTACGACGCCGCGTTGAGGTATTCTCTTGAACGGATCCAGTTCGACAAGCCGATTGGTGGATTTCAGCTTCAGCAGAAAAAACTGGCAGAAGCCCTTACAGAGATCACCAAAGCCCAGTTACTTGCCTGGCGGATGGGAACCTTACGTAATGAAGGACGTGTTACCGCTGCCCAGGTATCGATGGCCAAACGTAACAATGTAGCCATGGCGCTGGATGTAGCCCGTGAAACACGTCAGATCCTAGGAGCCATGGGGATCACCAACGACTTCCCAATGATGCGCCATATGATGAACCTCGAATCGGTGATCACCTATGAAGGGACACACGATATTCACCTCCTGATTACCGGAGCAGAGATAACAGGAATACAGGCCTATAAATAGGTAAATGGTAAAATGGTGAGATGGTGAAAATACCTTTATGGTAGTTGAAACAGTTTCTCCATATTGATTTTTGCTCCGAGCTTGCTTTCGCCAATCATTTTCTTCATTGCTTCCGCCGGAAAGATTCCGGAATGGGTCAGGTATCGGAACAAGGCATAGAAAGCAGCATTTCTGGGGCCGGCCTGATTCCTGAAATCAATCGGTATTACAGATACGGCTGCATTCATCACAGGCAACGATGCATCGATGAAGATCTCCCCATTCTCCATCCGGGAAGCCGTATTACGGGCAAATGAGAGTCCGTCGTTCGAGAGAATGATAAGGGCATCGGGGGTAGGTGATCCGGTGTAAAAAATTGGGTCAGGCGAGACGATCAGTTCGGATGCGGAATATCCAACGCCAACCGTAACCGGATAACTTCCCTTTTTGGTGACATTAAGCCCCGCTGTTACTGCAGCTTGTGCGAAAAAATCTGCAGCTACCTGAACCCCTTCTCCGGCCGATCCGGCCAGCATGATTCGTACCGGCTTTTCGATCGAGGAGGTGAACATGGCAGGCAGGCAATCGAAAGAGGAAAAGAGCGAATCCGGAGCAGTTAAAAACGGAGGTTCCCAGGACTTATGATTCCTGTCGGCATATACTTTCACCTCGATGGCTGCCTCTTCGGCAACCTGCCTGAGTTTCATCCCAGGGTTGGCCTTCATGCCATAACTGGGGCAAACCTCCAGGACCTCAACCACCGACAACCCGTTTTTTGAAAAGGCTGTTGCGAGAGCTTCTGAAAAATCACCGATGCCCATGATCCTTGCAACGTAGTTGGCTCCTGCAGCCATTGCCAGGTCACAAATATCATAGCCTTCGCTCGATGCTCCGGAAGGCAGTGTTGGTGTTTTGAAACCCATCGGCGTCAACTCGCTGGGCTGGCCACCGGTCATACCATAAAGGAAATTGTTGTGGATCACCAGGGTCATGTTGAAATTGTTGTGAGCTGCATCAATCAGGTGTTGCATTCCAATGGTTGCGCCGCCATCGCCCAGGAAAACGATCACCTTTTTCGACTGGTCATTGAGGCCTGCCGTGATCCCTGAAGCCAGAGCTATCGAACGTCCATGCAGCCCGTGAACGGTATGTGAGGTGAAAAATTTGTCAACAATACCGTGACAGCCGATGTCGGACACCAGTATAACATCCAGGGGTGACCAGCCAAGATTCAACAGGGCTTTTTCAGTGTGTTCGGCAATTCCTGTATGACCGCATCCCTTGCAGAAGGGGAGCTCTTCTCCGGTTAAAAATCGGTTATTCATCTCTCAATACCTCCCTCACGATTTCTGATGGATCGATCATCTTCCCAAAGCTGTTTACTCCTGAAATATGATCCGGAGAGCTGTACCCAAACATGATCTGCCTGTACTGGCCGGTATAATTCTCTTCACAGAAGATCACACGTTTATACCTGGAAGCAATCTCATAATAGACCGGGGGAACCGGCAATAGAGTTTTGGGCACAAGGTGAGAAACTGCCACTCCTTTCTTCCGAAGGCTGATCACTGCTTCATGAGCGGCGCGCGATGTGATTCCGAAAGATAGGATCAATGTGGTTGCATCATGTGCATCATCCAGCTCATAGTAGGTATATTCAGCCATATTCTTCAGGATCTTCTGATGGATCCGGGTGGAATTATCGAGTCCGGCTTTGGATGTTCCCTGGAGGTTTCCCTCTTCATCATGAGTGGAGGCCGTAAAACGGACCTGGTGATCGGGATTCCCGACCGGCAAAAAAGAGGGAATAAGTTGTTCGTTGGCCCGGTAGGATTTGTACTTGCCGCTGCCGTCCCAGTTATTTCTCCTGATAGGAGAGATCCCGGAAAACCTGGAGATGTCGTAGCTGTAACTGGTCATCACCTCCTCTTTTGATGTGAAGAGGATCACCGGGGTTCGCAGCCTTGAAGCCATCTGCATCGCTTTTGCAGGAATCTCCCAACAATCCTGTGTATCTGCCAGGCTCATGACAGGGATCGCAAATCCACCGGAGATCATCCCATTGAGAAGGGTGATATCGCCCTGTGCTCCGCAGGTGGCGGTTCCGGTAGCCGGACCCAGGCGCTGGACCAGGATGATCACCATCGGAAGCTCCATCATATAGGCCATGTTGATCGACTCAAGCATCAGGGCATAACCGGGAAACGAGGTTGCTGTAACGGGAAGTTTCCCGGTAGCGGCAAACCCGGTCATCCACTGCAACGTGGTAATCTCGTCGGGAGCCGAGAGGAAAAGCGGGTATCTCCTTGACCCGTATGCATATAAAAGATTGGCCGGTGTAATCGGATAACCGATGAACACATCAGCTCCTGCCTGCACCATCGACTCGGTGATGACAAGCGAGCTATCTATAAGGGCTGTAGATGATTTCAATGTCTCTGAACGATAAAAAAGCGGGGCAAAAGTACGAGTTATCCGCTGATTATTTATATTATCTTTGTCCTGTCTGAGAAAAAAATAATGTCTGACTTCCCTTTTCAACGTTTACCAACACGTATTGTCAACGTCGGAGGTTTACCGATGGGTGGTTCATATCCCATCAGGGTGCAATCGATGACCAACACCGATACACTGGATACTGAGGGAACCGTGGCGCAGGCAATCTGTATGATCGAAGCCGGTTGCGAATATGTCAGGATTTCAGTGCCAGGGATGAAGGATGTGGAGAATCTCAGGGAGATTAAAAAGAGGATCAGTGCAGCTGGATTCACAAATCCACTGATTGCCGACGTGCATTTCAATCCGAAGATTGCCGAGATAGCCGCCACGATCGTGGAGAAAGTTCGCATAAATCCAGGGAACTATTTACCAGCAGGGTCGAGGGTCGAGGGTCGAGGGTCGAAGAAACAGGTTCAAGGTTCAACGAATAGCATACAGGAATCAAATATCCGGTATCCGGCATCCGGCATCCAGCATCCGGCATCCAGCATCCAGCATCCAGCATCCAGGATCCAGGATCCGGCATCTGACCAGCAATACTTTGACCAGCTCTCTTCACGTTTGGCACCACTATTAAAGATCTGTCGGGAACAAGGCACCGCCATCCGTATCGGAGTGAATCATGGATCGCTCTCGGAGCGGATCATGGAGCGCTATGGAAATACTCCGCTGGGAATGGTAGAGTCGGCAATGGAGTTTGCCAGGATCTGCGAAGATCTTGACTACCGGAACCTTGTATTATCGCTCAAAGCTTCCAATACCCGGATGATGATCCTGGCGAACCGTTTGCTTGTAGAACGCATGAAAGCGGCGGGATTGGATTACCCTTTGCACCTTGGTGTTACCGAAGCGGGCGCCGGAGATGATGGACGGTTGAAGTCGGCAGTGGGGATAGGGAGCTTGCTTGCCGACGGTATCGGGGATACCATACGGGTCTCCATTACCGAGGATCCTGAGCATGAAATACCAGTAGCATATGGAATCCTGCAGGCCACGGGCGTTCGAATCACCCGTACAGAATATATTTCCTGTCCCTCCTGTGCCCGCACACTTTTCAACATCCAGGAATCGGTACAAAAAATCAAAGAGCGGACAGGTCACCTGACCGGATTAAAGATTGCCGTGATGGGCTGTATCGTGAACGGTCCCGGCGAAATGGCAGATTCCCATTATGGCTATGTTGGTGCCGGAAATGGAAAAGTAAACCTCTACAAAGGGCAGAAACTGGTGAAAAAGAATGTTGATGTGACGGTTGCAGTTGATGAGCTGATTGAGTTGATCAGAGACAACGGGGAGTGGGTAGAAATGCCATGATTGAATATTTAGGTTATTTACAATTATGGTTTATATTTGTATATCATTGATCACCAAAAAAGAACCATTATGAGAAAGTTAATGAAAATTGATGGCTGGATTGCCGCAATAATTGGCGGTGCTTTGTTAGTAGTCGGAATCGTTATGTTTTTTGTCCATTGGGATATCTGCTCAATGAAATGGGATGACTGGTATTATGCTTCGATGCCATTCATCATGTGGGGAATCCTTATGAGGGTATATGCTTTTACCCACGAAGAAAAAAAGAAAGAGTAGATCGCCAATTCACCAGTTCACTAATTCACCAGTTCAGTAGCTCACCAGTTACCACTTTGAGTGCCTTTGGCAAAATCTTAAAAGTGAGTGGAGTATGCCCCAGTGATTCTCCATCGGTTTCGAGGTAAACCTTACTGGTGGAACGAATACGGATAGTCTTGCCCTGAAAAGTTTTTACCATTGGGAGTTTAACCAGGGTACCGTCGTATAGCTTACTGGTATGTCGAATGACCATCCATTTGGGGGCTTTTTTGATGAGGGTGACATCCATTATGCCATCGTTGGGAACGGCATAGGGCAACTGCATCATGCCTCCTCCATTGTATTTGCATATGCCCACATTCATGGAGAAGATCTCTCCCTTAAAAACGGATTTCCCATCCACTTCAATTACAGCATCCAGGAATTTATACTGAAAAAGGCTGGCGAATATAAACCACAGGTAGGTGAGCGGCCCACCGT
>ERZ891376.247-NODE-247-length-14283-cov-6.051378_pt1 | contig 14283 bp, 15 predicted proteins | sample MGYA00520906_ERZ891376 | MGnify/ENA primary metagenome ERZ891376 (study PRJEB32303, sample SAMEA104408695) | aquatic metagenome | biome: Brackish water; feature: Chemocline; material: water | place: Baltic Sea | collected 2014-10-18T08:59:00 | depth 139 m ...
CAACCTGAAGAAGAAAAGGATTGAGGCCGGCACTTTTCAATATATCCCGAAACGTATGCTCATTTTCTTTGGGAGAACATCCAGCGATAACAACATGTGATAATTTGTGGGATTGAATATCTTCTTTAAGAAATTCTTTCCCATCCGGTGAGCATAAAAACCCGAAAGATCGTGCCAGCACCACATCTTTGTGCCCTTTGGCTTCTTCCAACAATTCCGCCATATCCACGGCATCTTTGATGTTGGGACCGCATTCACAAATATATACGCCGATTTTTTGGGACATATTAAAACCCTTCGGAAGCGGCCCTTGCCAACCCTCAAAATTATTCCGCTTTGTGAAGAACAATATCTATGTGTTTCGAGAACAGATCGAAATCTTTATCCGTAGTCAATATGGAAAACTTGTTTCTAACAGCCATGGCACAAATCAAAAAATCCGTATTTGAGCCTTGGATTCCTTTTGAGCGGCAACGATTGAAATATTCTGCTGCAGCAACATAATCTTGGGTGAGAACAGGAAGATCGGGAAAACTTTGAAGGTGTTTTCGGAGCTTTTTGAAGTGAGTTTCACTGCGAATACCCGATAAGATCTCCTGCCGTATGGGACCGATCATTTGGGCGCGGTGGTCTTGAATGATTTGGCGAAGTTCATTGACCGGACCGGAAAATTCCTGTTCACCACGTCTTAAAGCCAGCGACCAAACACTGGTATCCACAATGACTTTCATAAGCGGTTTCTCTGCGCCTTATAATCATATCCCGGATCGTATTCCACCGTCCCGAACATGGAAAAAATTTTTTCCTGTTCCAGATTTTGGATATACTCAATCAGCGCTTTTGAGACAGCGGCCTTCTTTGTCTTATGGCCGCCGAGCCTGACAGCTTTTAGAATCAGCTTGTCATCTATCTGTAAATTTGTCGCCATAACGACTACCTCCTTTACAATTACACATAATATTACACAGTGACATGTGTGAAATCAAGTAGGAATCCTTTGGGGATCAGAATTCGTTCTCTTGACATCCCCCATATCATTGAAATATTCTCGCGCTCAAAGAATGGATTTAGTTGAAAAAATCAACGGGGGTCAGATCTGAATGAAAAAGATCGGAAGATTGCATGTACTGACGGATACGGCACTGCAAAGCCGTTTTACACACCTGGAACTAACGGAAATGGCCATTGACGGAGGTGCTAATACCATCCAGTTTCGCCAGAAAAATGGTTCAACCAGAGAATTGATCACAGTCGCCACTGAGATGAGGCGGTTGTGCGCAAACAAAGGGGCCACTTTTATTGTCAATGATCGGATCGATGTGGCCATTGCGGCGGACGCGGACGGTGTTCATCTGGGCCAGGACGATTTCCCCATTCCCCTGGCGAGAAAACTTCTGGGCAAGGATCGTATTATCGGCGGATCCGCTGCAACCCCGGAAGAAATCGAAATCTGTATTCGGGAAGGTGCCGATTATGTGGGCTTCGGGCCTGTTTATCCCACCGGCAGCAAGGACGATGCGGGGCCTGTCAGCGGTATTGATTTTCTGAAACGGATCGTTTCATCAACGCCCGTGCCGGTGATTGCCATTGGTGGTATTGACCAGAGCAACGCATCACACGTGATGGGCGCAGGTGCCCATGGAATCGCTGTGATTTCCGCTGTCTGTTGCAGGGAAGATCCACAAAAAGCAGCCCGGGATCTTCATGATATGGTGGCACCAGGGAACAACCCCCAAGGACACTCATAGGCTATACCATTCCTTACTGCTGTTTCCGCCCCTCAGTGCCCTTTTCCATGCTTTGCAGGGTTCGTTTGGTATTGAGATCCTGCGCCCCGTACCCCCCGTCCTTACCCTGCACGTTCTTCATGGCCTGACGCTTTTGCCCCTCGCTGAGCCTTGTTGCGTCTTTTATGGCTTGCTTGGCCTTATGATCCGGCCCCTGGCCAAAAGCGGTTACCGGCAATAACATAGCAAGAGCCATTGAATAAACCGTCAGCTTCTTCATGGTGTGTCCCCCTTTACCTGATCCCATTAAAATATTTGGATAACCGATTCTCAAGCACGATGCCCGACAAAGATCATTCATTAATTTAACCATCTTTCTGATGGATTCCACACCCTTTTCCGATTTGAATGGCGTGGTTCCATTCAACACCATACGGACATCAGGACCTTTTTTGACCAGAACGTGCATGTAAGCCAAGCATTGACCATTCTCCCCATAACGCTAATTTTTAAATTTTCCCTGAATATACGCAAGTTACTTGAAAAAAGGCAAGGGGATCATATTGGAACCCATGATTTTATACGATAATACATGTCCCTCGAATTGATCTTTCCGCTTGACGTCATACTCTGATTCCCTCGAATTCAGCTTTCATTGTCTTGACATCCCCCATACCATTGAAATAGTCTTCTGCCCATGGAAATAGTTGACAAAAATAGGGACCTGGCATGAGCCGGACCCTGGCGCAGGTCGGAGAATTCGGTCTCATTGAACGAATCCATGGGATTATTCGAGATGAAGGTGTTGAACTACCTAAAAACACCCTCGGCATCGGCGACGATTGCGCCGCCTTCCAGCCCCGCCCGGGATATGACCTTTTGGTAACCTGTGACTGCATGGTGGAAAACCGGCATTACCTGCCCCAATTTATCTCCGCCCATGATATGGGGCGACGGGCCATGACCCTGAACATCAGTGATGTGGGTGCCATGGGCGGACTCCCCCGCTACGCCCTCATTTCCCTGGGATTTCGGTCCGATACGCTGCTAAACGACATCATCGCTATTTATCGTGGATTTCTGACGGAATTAAATCCTTTTCAGGCCTTTGTCATCGGTGGTAATGTGACAAAATCAACGGGTGCCAATTTTATCGACATTACCCTGATCGGAGAGGTTGAAACGGGTAAAATGGTGCGGCGTTCCACGGCGAAACCGGGGGATGTGATTCTGGTAACGGGATATCCCGGTCAATCGGCTGCGGGGCTTGAGATTCTGCTTCAGGCCGAAGCCGGAAAAACATGTGACGACAACCCGCTGATCACGGCCTACCAGTGCCCTGTCCATCGCGCTCTTGAAGGGCATGCCGTTGCCAAAACGGGCCTTGCCAATGCCATGATCGATACCAGCGACGGTCTTTTGGGGGATCTTGGCCATATTTGTGATGAAAGCGGCGTCGGTGCCCAACTTTACGAGAAGAACCTGCCCGTCAGCCGGGCCCTCCGACAATTTGCTGAAGCATCGGGCAAAGGAACTTTGGAGTATGTTTTGAAAGAGAGTGATGATTATGAATTGATGATCACCTGTAACCCTGAACATGTGGCAGATATTCGGAACACTGTCTCCGGCATAAGCCATGTCCCGGTTATGGAAATCGGAACCATCACCGCAAAAAAGGACGAAATAGAAATAATGGCGCTCACCGGCGATTCCAGACGGGTGGCCTTTTCCGGTTGGGACCATTTTTTGGAATAAGGGAAAAAACATGTTTGACGAAAAACTGGCGCAAAAAGCAGCTTCAAACCTTACAGCACTCAGAGCTCAAAAACCTTTGATTCATAATATCACCAACTTTGTGGTGATGAATTTCACGGCAAATGCCCTATTGGCATTCGGCGCTTCCCCGGTAATGGCCCATGCGTCGGAAGAAGTTGAAGAGATGGTATCCTTTGCGGGCGCCCTGGTGCTCAACATCGGCACTTTAACGCCCCCTTGGGTGGATGCTATGCTCATGGCCGGAAAAAAGGCCAATGAGCTGGGGACCCCCATTATTCTGGATCCGGTGGGTGCCGGGGCAACCGCGTTTCGCACGGCCACGGCCATGAAACTGATGGACACCCTTTCCATCAGCGTGGTTCGCGGAAATGCGTCTGAAGTGCTCTCCCTGGCGGGAGAAGATTCGCAAACAAAAGGCGTTGATGCGGTTCACAGGGTGGACGAAGCTGAAGAGGCTGCCGTTGCCCTTTCCCAAAAATTGGGCGCCACCCTTGCCATAACCGGCCCCGTTGATCTGGTTACGAATGGGAAACGCGTTCTCAGGGTGTTTAACGGACACGAACAGATGGGAAATGTCACGGGAACCGGCTGCACGGCTACCGCGCTGATCGGCGCGTTTCTGGCTGTGGATGGGGATAGCCTTGAGGCCACGGCCACGGCCCTGGCCGCTTATGGTCTGGCGGGAGAAGAAGCGGCATCCGAATCCAAGGGCCCGGGTTCATTTCACCCCGCATTACTGGACGCTTTGTTTAATCTGGATACGGAAAAGTTGAGGAAAAAGATTAAGATTAAATCATAAAACAATCTCTCCTAAAGGTGAATGGTAAAAATCAATGGTAGATCCCACATGTATGGATAAACAGCAAGGTGCGAGGTTCTTTCTCATATTCCTGTCCTGCTCGCTGCTGTTGATCCTGAAGCTCTTCTGGGCCTTTTTGTCTGCTATCATTCTGGCCATGCTGATTGTCAGCGTTTTTTACTCCTTATATGCGAAGGTTAAGGCACTCTTTCGAAATCGGGAGATATTGGCGTCTCTTTTTTTTACTGTTTTTATCATGATCACCTTAATTCTTCCCATGAGCTGGTTCATCGGGACGCTCTCCAACGAGGCTTATGAATTTTACAGTAAAAGCAGTGATCGGGTTTCCCTGAGCAAATTAAAACAGATCGTCAAAAGTGATCCTGTTTGGGCAGAGCGCTTTAAGAAAATAAATAACATGACCGGGCTTGAAATTACACCGGAGACCATAGAGGATCTGGCGTCTTCCATCGGGAAAAATGTCGGTTTATTCCTTTACGAACAGGTCAGAGCCATCGCCTCAAATCTACTCAATTTCCTGATTCAGTTTTTCCTGATGGCACTCACCATGTACTATCTCTTCAAGGACGGTGTCAGATTGAAGCAGTATTTTTTCCAACTACTCCCCGTGCCGGAAGATCACCTGGAAAAGCTGGCCCATAAATTTCATGAAATGGGTCGGGCCATTGTGGTGGGAAACGGCCTTTCCGGGATTGTGCAGGGAATTCTGGGGGGGCTGGGATTTTACTTCTTCGGGCTGGATTCGCCTTTCCTTTGGGGAACCGTCATCTGCTTCATGGCGTTTCTGCCTATTATCGGGGCTTCAGCCGTTTTTATTCCCACCACGATCATTCTTTGTTTAAATGGGAACAGTGGGCTCGGACTGGGGTATTTGATTTACAATCTTTCCTACAGTTCCGTCATAGAGTACCTGGTTAAACCCCGGCTGATCGGACAGGGTATGCAAATGAATGCACTCCTGGTATTCATCGGCATCATCGGCGGCATCAAGGTTTTCGGAATTCTGGGCATTGTCTACGGCCCTCTGATTATCACGGTATTCCTGACCCTGGCGGAGATTTACAGGCTTGAATATCGCAACAAAGCCGTATAGGCTTATGGACCAACAATGGCCTTACTCCTGAAGAAGGACGATGAATGGATCCTGAATCCTGGGATTCATTTCTGAAATATTGAACACCAATTTGTACCGGAAAGGAGACGGAAAAATGAGTGATAGAGGCGTCGGCACGACCATTACGCAGCATCTTTTGAGTCAGCAACGAAAAAACCCTGAAGCCACAGGAGCATTCACAACCCTTCTAAACGAGCTGATCGTTGCAGCAAAGGTTATTTCCAGGGAAGTGAACAAAGCGGGGCTTGCGGATATTCTGGGTGCCACCGGAAAAATAAACGTGCAGAATGAACAAGTGCAGAAGCTGGATATTTTTTCAAATCAGGTGGTCATCGAACGGATGCAGCACATCGGTCAGCTCTGCTGTATGGGATCCGAAGAGAACGCAGATCTCATCGATATCCCTTCGCAATATCCCAAAGGGAACTATATTATCCTGTTTGACCCCCTTGACGGATCCAGCAATATCGATGTGAATGTGAGTATCGGTACAATCTTCGGCATTTACAAAAAAAAGAGCGATGAAACGGATATCGACTGTCTTTTAAATGATGTGCTGCAGCCGGGGCTCGAACAGGTGGCGGCAGGTTATTTTATATATGGTTCCAGCACCATGATGGTGTACACCACGGGAAATGGAACGGGCGTGCATGGCTTTACGCTCTATCCCAGCGTTGGAGAGTTTCTCCTGTCCCATGAAAATATTCAAATCCCTGCAAAATCCAAAACCTATAGCGTCAATGAGGGGAATTATGCCTATTGGGATGAGAATACGAAAGCGCTGATTGATTATTTCAAATCCGTTGACAGGGAAACAAATCGCCCCTATTCCGCCCGGTATGTGGGCAGCCTGGTGGCGGATTTCCATCGAAATCTGTTAAAGGGGGGCATTTTCATGTATCCCGCCGACAGAAAAGACCCCAAGAAACCAACGGGCAAATTGAGATTAATGGTGGAGGCCAATCCCCTTGCCCTGGTGGCCAAGGAAGCAGGCGGATACGCCAGCGACGGCCACGGGCCAATCCTTGAAATCGATCCGAAAGAGCTTCACCAAAGGGTGCCGCTCTATATCGGCAACAGGGACGATGTTGAGTTGGCCGAAAAGTTTATCGGCGGGGATGTTTCATGATTTGTTAATCGGTTTACGCACCTGCAAAATAGAATTTTTCAGTGGGCAACTCCAGACAACAAAGCCGTCTGCCATGAGCCGCCCCCGTGTCGATACCGATTTTGTTTTTCGTAACAAGCGGCTCCAGGAAAGGTGTATGGCCGAAAACAATCTTTTTACCGAAATCAAAGGTTGATGAAATAAAGGGTTCCCGAATCCACATCATATCAGTCTTTGTCTGCAGCGCCATGGGTACACCCGGCCTGAATCCCGCATGAACCAGATAGTACTCTTCAATCTCAAAATAAGGTTTAAGGGATGCGTAAAAAGCATTGTGTTCGCTGGGGATTTCAATTACTCCCAGTACACCGCCGGAGCATTTTTCACGCTCGTAAGCCTTCAGGGTGGTGAGCCCACCGTTGGACAGATACAAGCCCCTGTGAACACCCTTCAGATAATCCGTGAGCATCCCCTCGTGATTTCCCAAGACACAGCTGACCCGAGAATAATTTCGGGTCAGTGACGAAATATACGCCACGACCCCTTTGGAATCAGGTCCCCGATCCACATAATCCCCCAGAAAAACCAGGGCATCCTTGTCCGGGCGCCAGGGGATCTTTGCCATCAGGTTTTCGAGCATCCCGAGCTGGCCATGGATGTCCCCGATTACAAATGTCTTATGCCCTTTCATGATTGTCCAAAAACCCTTTCGCAGGATCACCAAAAAAGAAAATCCCCCTGTCGGATGCGTCGTTCGATCAAGGGGATTCTCTGTTCAATGAAAAATGGATCAGGCCGGGGAAATTTAGTCCCGGCTCTGACCGAAAATTCGAAGCAGCATCAGGAACAGGTTGATGAAATCCAGATAGAGCGATAAAGCCCCCAGAATCGCACCCTTCCTGACCACAGAGCCATCCGCATCCACAGGCTGAGTCATCGCCATGTTTTTGAGTTTCTGTGTATCGTAGGCGGTCAGACCCACGAAAACAATCACCCCGATATAGCTGATAACCATGCTCATGCCGGGGCTTCTGAAAAACATGTTCACCAGGGACGCAATAATAATTCCGATTAAGCCCATCATCAGGAATCCGCCCATGGACGTCAGATCCCTTTTGGTGATCCAGCCGTAAATACTGCACCCCACAAAGGTTCCGGCACAGACAAAAAAGGTGCTGACAATGGAGGTCTGGGTATAGGCTAAAAAGATGAACGAGAGGGTCACGCCATTCAGTGCCGAATAAAGGACAAACAGAAATGTGGCAGTCCCCGCACTCATTTTTTGCACCATGCCGCTTATGGCAAAGACAAGCCCCAGTTCCACCACAATCAGAAGAATGAAGATCATTGAATTACCGAAAATGAGCCGGGTGAGCGCTTCGTTTCCGGAAACATACAACGCCACCACCGCCGTCAGGCAGAGTCCGATGGCCATCCAGTTATATACACTCCTGACAAAATCATTTACCAGGGTTTCTGCCCTTGGCCTCGAAACAGACGTTTGTGCCATGCTTTTACCTCCCTCTATGAAACGCCATATGCATCAAATTGGTTTGCTTACATCATGTGTTTTTATTATAGATGTTCTTTTGGAAAGATCAAGGGCAATCCCTTACATTTCGGAGTCCATGAACCATGCATAACAACAAACTCTACATCGTCATGGTGGGTCTTCCCGCCAGGGGAAAATCGACCATCGCCAACAAGTTGAAGGAAAACCTGACCAAGTACGGCATCAAAACCGGCATTTTCAACAATGGTGATCTCAGGCGGAGGCTCACCGACGTAGAGAGCTCAAGACCTGAGTTCTACGACCCTGACAATCAACAAGGGGTTGAACTTCGGGAAAAAATCGCCCTCACCAACATGGGACGTGCCTCGGACTACCTGGGAAGAACGGGATATGTGGCCATCCTGGATGCCACCAACGTAAGCCTGAAGCGAAGAAAGAAAATCGCGGGATGCATTACAAACCATCCGATCCTTTTTATTGAGTGCATCAATGGAGATGAAAAGATCCTCAAGGCCGGAATTCAGAGAAAGGCGGCTTCACCGGAATTCAGCCATTTGGCAAAAGACGAAGCCATTAAGAGCTTTCGTCAAAGGATTGAATATTACCAGATGCTGTACGCACCCCTTAAAACGGAACGGAATTATGTCAAACTGGATTCCCTGAACAACAAGATCCTGGCGGAAGAGATTACCGATAAAATTCCTTACTGGGACCGCATCCGGGATTTCCTGGTGACGGATACGGTCAAAAACCTCTTCCTGCTCCGTCATGGCGAGACCCACTTCAACCTGGAAAACCGCATCGGCGGCGATTCGGATCTTACGGAGAACGGTGTGGCTCAGGCCCGGGGGTTGGCCTCATATTTCCAAAGAAAAAAAATACCGGTTATTTTTACCAGTGACAAAAGGAGAACCGTACAAACGGCTGTTCCCATCAAAGCGTTGCAGGAGCAGTGCGCCATCATTCCACTAAAAGACTTTAATGAAATCGATAGCGGCATCTGTGAGTGCATGACCTATGAAGAGATCCGGGACCAGATGCCCCATGTTTCTCTGGCAAGGAAAAAAGATAAATATAATTATATTTATCCTGACGGTGAAGGATATGTCTCCATGAAATACCGCGTGGATATGGGGATCAAAAAAGCCCTCTATTTGAGCCGGGATTCACAGAGCATTATTATTGTGGGGCACAGGGCCGTAAACCGAATGATCCTCTCCCACTTCCTTTATCGAAGAGAAGAAGACGTCCCCTACATTTACGTACCCCAGGACCGATTTTATCATGTTGTGGCAACCCAGGACAAAAAACTCCTTCAGTTGAAACCCTACACCTTATGAACCTCCATTTTGCACCAGGACTTTAGGGGTTTTGGTGCGCTTGTCATAAAAGAGAAATGCGGTCACATGCATCCGTTCAACAGACGCCACAATACCTACATCTCTGGTGTAAAACGCATAGCCACCATCCACCACATGGGCCGGTCCCACCTTTCCAGCATAGGAGGACCTGATCAGAACCGTTTCGAACTTTCCCTCCGGAACCGTTATTTCATAGGCACCCAAATAAGTATGGGTCACTTTGAGTCGGCCTTTGTATTTTAAATGGGTGGGATCATGGAGGTCGTAGATATTTATTCCTGTTTCCGCCTGTGATGTTTGCCCAGGTTTCATGCCGTCAAACATGATGGGGAACATGGGGGTGTAACGGGTAATGACATGATGCTTTAGATCTATTTCGGAAATCAGTTTGATCGTACCCTTTTCACCCAACGAATAAAATTCAGTACAATCCCCCGCGATGCTCCTATGCCAGAGATCTTGAGCTTGGTTTCCCTTTGTTTTTGAAATGGAGGCTTTCTGGCGTGTACCTTCCTGATCTCCGGCGGTAATGCGGTAAGTCCATTTTCCTTCACGAAGGGGCATCAACCCTGCCGTATCATGAAGAGGACAGGCAGGAAGGGCTTTTCCCACAACCCCTTTGCCCAAGAGGGCCAGGGCGTCTCGATCGCTTTGATTCAGTTCCAGCACCGGTCCGCCACATGGGCCTTCACAGACAGCTTGGAGTGGCATCCCCATAAATATTGCTGAAATCAACAATGCCGGCAAAACGATTCTGCAGCACCATGAAGCTTTCACTGTGGTTCCTCCTTGACTTTCACATCATGATTTCAGAGATCCGATAATATCCTTGACTGAATTGATGCCACGGTCCTTCAAAAACTTTTCAATACCTTCCAGAATATCCAGCGACGCCCTGGGATTTGCAAAATTGGCTGTTCCCACCTGAACGGCTTGAGCACCTGCAATGAGAAATTCCAGCGCGTCGCTCGCATCCAGAATCCCCCCCATACCGATAACGGGGATATGGACCGTTTTGACCACCTGGTGCACCATGTGGAGGGCCACCGGTCGAATGGCAGGGCCCGACAGCCCCCCTGACCCATTGGCCAGTTTGGGGGTGCGTCTTTCGATATCAATGGTCATGCCGGTGAGGGTATTGATCAGGGAGAGGGCGTGGGCACCTGCCTGTTCCACCGCCCCGGCGATGGCGCAAATATCCGTGACATTGGGAGAAAGTTTCACAATAACCGGCTTGTCCGTCTCCTTTAAGACCCTTTCCGTCACCCGTGCAGCCACCACAGGATCCGTTCCGAAGGCCATTCCGCCCTTTTCCACGTTGGGGCAACTGATGTTGACCTCCAGGGCTGAAATCCCCGAAACCCCTTTAAGGCCGGCCGCCACGGCACCGTACTCATCAAGAGTGTGCCCATAGATGTTCACGATGACACAGGTATCCAGCTTCTGGAGCCAGGGGAGCTTTTCAGACAAAAAAATTTCCAAACCCACATTGGCTAATCCGATGGCATTTAGCATGCCACAGGGGGTCTCCACAATTCGAGGCGGTGGATTACCCGCCATGGGTTTCAGGGAAATACCCTTGACCACGATACCCCCCAGAAGGTTGGGGTCCATGAGGGACGCAAATTCCCGGCCATAGCCAAAGGTTCCGGACGCGGTCAGAACCGGATTCTTGAGATGAAGAGGGCCCACTTGAACCGAAAGATCAGGTTTGTTCATAATTATATCACCTCCCAATCCAGGGTTTTGGCGTCAAACACCGGCCCATCCTGGCACACATGGGCATAGGGTTTGTTTGAGTCAGGGGCCTTTTTGACAGCGCATCCCTGACATGCCCCCACACCGCAGGCCATGTTGGATTCCAGAGAAACCTGGCAGGGAATATTTTGACCGAGCGCTATTTGGGCCACGGCTTTCAGCATGGGCAGCGGACCGCAGGTGAAAATAGCGCAAGGTTTTTCTTTCATGGTTGAAAGGACTGATTCCAGGAGCTTCGTCACCCGTCCATGATGTCCCTGTGAACCGTCCTCAGTTGCAATGGCGGGTGAAAGGCCCACGATTCCCAATTGGTCAAGGGAAACAACCTCGGATGACCTACCGTAGCCGACCAAAAAATACTGATCTTTCCGGGCCAGGTTCAGCGACAGAAAAATGAGGGGGGCGATGCCCATGCCGCCGGCCACCAGTACGGGCCGTACCGACTCTCCGGGAGGCTCAAACCCCTTGCCAAGGGGCCCCAGAACCGACAAATGGTCCCCCGTTCTTTTTTCGCTCAGAATAGCCGTCCCCCGGCCTACCACCCGATAAAGGATCAGCAGCACATCCCCATTGACCCCACAAATGGAAAAAGGCCGTCTTAACAGGGGATCTATTCCAGAACGCACTTGCATCATCACAAACTGGCCCGGTTTGGACGCATCCGCCATGGGGATTGAACGAAATCCCATGAAAAAGGTATTCCTCGCGACCCGCTTGTTGAAAACAACTTCCGTAAATTCTTCAAACATGGCTCTATTTTCCTTGAGGCTCAATATCCCTTTTTAAAATGATATTATACCATTTTTTCTTTGTGTTGCCGAGTGCTTTATGCCGCTTTCATCCGAAAGATCCGAGATAATGATGGTGTTTCCCTTATCAGTTTCTCCACGGCAATCCAATTTGAGTTAGTCAAAAATAATCTTGCAGCTTGTTATTTTCTTGGAAATGTGATCCTTTTTCATTCGATCCTTAAAAAAATGGGAGATTTACATATGCCTCAACCCGAAAAGCGTTTCGGCCGATTTGCATCAATCCTGCTGGTTGTCGTTATTACTGTCCTCACGACGGTTGTCACTGTCTGGCTGCTAAACCTCTATCTGTTTCCCAAAGCATTTGAGCCGGTAAAACTCACCCGGCAGGAAAAACAGACACTCGAAGACAAAATCAAGCGGCTGGATGGGGTTTCCCGAAATCATGAGACAAAGGTTCAGAAACCTTCACCCGATCAAAATAAACCGATGGTGGGCCGCCAGGCAAAAAAACCCACCCCGGGGACTCCGCTTGAACCCGAACCCTACCGTGAGGCGTCAGGGAAACGAGAAATACGATTTACGGAGCGTGAGATCAATGCACTGCTAGCACACAATACCGATCTGGCGGACAAACTGGCAATCGATTTATCGGAGAATCTTGCCAGTGCCAAGCTGTTGATTCCACTTGACCCGGATTTCCCTATTTTAGGCGGAAAAACCCTTCGCGTTTCAGCGGGTCTTGAGATACGCATTGATGCCCAAAAACCGGTCATCAAATTAAAAGGTGTCAGCCTTTGGGGAGTCCCCCTGCCCAATGCCTGGCTCGGCGGCATCAAGAATGTCAACCTGGTAAATGAATTGGGGGGAAATCAGGGTTTCTGGGATGCCTTTGCCGCCGGGGTGAAAACCGTCCATATTCAGGAAGGCAACTTATTCATAGAACTGAAGGAATAGAACTCGCCCTTCTGCGGTGGGGCGCTGAAGAATTAAACAAGGAAAATAAAAGCCATTGGCGCCTTTTCCGATTACGGAATAATCTTCAATTTGCAGACTTTTCGAAAATGATGGCCATAGATGGCAAGCGTAATGGTCAACGAAAGCAAATTAGGTCTCCGAAAAAGAGTCCAGAACATTATTTTCCAATAATGGAATCGCTCCTCTCCGAAAATGCCCAGAAGGACGCTCGAACGAAAAACAGCCAGCAAGCGCTGCAAATTCAGGGGGGCCGTAACCTTTGGCGCCTTATACTCCCGGAGGAAGGTCATCGCACGTTTGTAATAAGGCTCGGGCGCGTAAATGTGCTGCATTAAGTTTCCGTATCCTTCGCGCAATACATCGAGCCCCATTCTGGGAAGTATGTTGGTTGAGCCATCCGCATTATCTCCGGACATGGCGTCAATCAGACGGCCCTCTTCTCCCATTCGTTGGTGAAGCCTTGTGCCTGGAGGAGCATTTAGCAAGCCCACCATGGCCGTCACAATGCCGCTCTTTTGGATAAACTCAATCTGCCGCTGAAAGATGGAAGGCGTGTCACTGTCGAACCCCACAATGAAACCGCCCTGCACTTGCAGTCCGGCCCGCTGCATGAGTTTTACACTCTCCACCATGTTCCGGTTCCGGTTCTGCTGCTTGTTGCATTCCCCCAGGCTTTCTTCATTGGGCGTTTCAATGCCGATAAAGACCGAATCAAAGCCCGCCTTGACCATCATCGCCATCAATGCCGGATCATCGGCCAAATTGATCGAGGCCTCGGTGTTAAACGGAAATCCCTTCCTGTCTTTCTGCCACCTGATGAGTGCGGGCAAAATATGGTTTTTCAGATAGCCTTTGTTTCCGATAAAGTTATCATCCACAAAAAAGCCGGGGCCGCGCCATCCCAGATTATAAAGCCCATCCAGCTCGGTAATAATCTGATCGGCTGTTTTCATGCGTGACCGATGCCCTAATAATGCGGTTATATTACAGAAATCGCAATTGAAGGGACAACCGCGCGAAAATTGGACGCCCATGGTGGCATAATGTTTAAAATTAATCAATTCCCACAGGGGCGACGGCGTTCCATGAATGTCGCAAAACTCGGATGTCTTATAGATGCGCTGAGCGCATCCTTCCTCCAGATCCGCCAGAAAGTGCGGCAGGGTCAGTTCCGCCTCATTCAGCACAAAATGGTCCACATCTTCAAATTGATCGTATTCGCTGGTAAATAACGGGCCGCCGGCGATAACCTTGAGATTCTTCTCCCTGCATCGGGCGATGATCTTACGCGCTGATGCTCTCTGCAAAACCATGCCGCTGATAAACACCCAATCCGCCCATTCCAGGTCTTTGTCCCTGAGTTTCATCACATTCAAATC
>ERZ891376.255-NODE-255-length-13985-cov-6.130869_pt1 | contig 13985 bp, 24 predicted proteins | sample MGYA00520906_ERZ891376 | MGnify/ENA primary metagenome ERZ891376 (study PRJEB32303, sample SAMEA104408695) | aquatic metagenome | biome: Brackish water; feature: Chemocline; material: water | place: Baltic Sea | collected 2014-10-18T08:59:00 | depth 139 m ...
TAAGTAATGCCTTTTTTAAATCTTTTGATATATCTCCTAAATCATTAAGTAATTTTTTAACATCTTCTAACTTTGCTACTAGGCTATATGGTACTCCTACCCCCACGGGGGCTCCTAAAGGAATAGGTAATGAACTAATAACTTCTTTTACTCCTTTTAGTTGGAGAGATAAATATAAAAATAAAGCAGCAAGTGCAGTATTAGCTGCTATTACTACCCACATTTGGTTTATTTGTTTGACTATAGAATTTCTTCGTTTAATACATTCTCTTAAGAGAGCATTATTAGGACATCTTGCTTGTTCTTGTGCTGCTTTTTCTAATTTAGTAATACCAAATATAATCATTAAAGACATAGCTAGGGGAAATAATTTGTTTTGAGCTACACCTGCAAATTTTAATATTTGGGCCTTTATTGTAATTAAAGCTAATTCAACAGCTCCTAAACCTATAAGAGCACCAGCTTCGGCGAATTTATTCATTTCGTCCTTTACCTTATCAGCTGCTCTTGCTGCGGCCTCATCTATATTTAGTAATTTTTTTATGGGTAAAACTTGAGGTACTTCACCCGCTAATGTTATTAATGATTGTATGGCTGGGGCATATCCCTCTAAATTATATAATACAAAGGGTTTTAATATAGCCAGTTCAGGTAATCCCGAAATTGATACTGTTCCAAATCTAAGTTCATATTCCCCATTTTTGTCGGTTTTTATATCTTTATTACCATTGGGGTCAGATACATACTTTTTATATGTTTCTTCTTTTTTTATTTGTTTAGGCTTACCAGTTATTTTATTTATAGCACCACTAGGATCGTCAACTTTAATTTTTCTAGTTTTGGTTACCAACTTCATTGGAAATAAAACTAATTGTGGTTTTACTTCAACTCCCTGAATAGGTTCACTAGTTAATTCATCATATAATCTTCCCTTAGTAGTAAAGGTAGTAATAATAGGTTTATATTTATTTAATATTTCTTTAGATGCCTCAAAATCATCAATATTCCCTTTTATACCTTCAGCTACAGCTATTAATTTTTGACCCTCTGGGGTCTGTAGTAATGATTGACCTAGCTCTAATAATACTTGTTCTTCCATATTAACTAGTTTTTACTTTTTTAGATTTATAAGCACCAGCTTCGGTTCTGTTAGATATATTATCTAATACACCTCCGGATTGACTAAGGATATTGGCTAAGGAAGAAGCAATTGGGATAGAAGATTCTTTGCCCAAAGCACTACATAAAGTTTTTAAATTATCTACTAATGCCTGGAAATCATTCATAAATGAATCCCCCAAGATTACGGCTTCTGATGCGTTTTGCTTCCCTAAGGAAACTATACCTTTATCAGATATAATATTTACGTTTTTATTTTGTGATTGTATCCCTAAATCTTCAATTGAGGTTAATATAATTGATTTTTTAGATGAAAATAATATACTATCTGTATGGGTATTAAATAATAATCTTCCTGAATTTAATATTACCTGGTGATCATTGTATGATTTAGGTGATTTTGGGGCAGGGGAGATTATGTTTGAATAAGGTATTGTTGAACCTTCACCTTCACGGGTTGAAGCAACAGCTATATCAAATGGAATGTTTTGAGTAGAAGTTAAATATATAGACGTAGGGTCATTATTTATGTCTTCTGTGATAGGTAAATAACCTTCGGATGAGCCCTTTGTTGGTTGGCCATTTTTAATAATAGTAATTGGGTCACCATTTTGAGTATTATTACCAGCAGACCAATTATTTGTTATAATACCCCCAGCTTTAGAGGTATTACCTAATCTAATACTATTGCCAAATCTCCCTTCAAATATATTATCACCAGCAAAAGGTAAAATAGGATGAATATCTCCTTTTTCTTCAAAAGTACCACCACTGTTACCATTTAAATCTATACTTTGTTTTTGTGTTGAGGGTCTATTTACATTCCCTGTTTCTATAGAGGTATAGGATTTATTTGAAGATGGGGAAATATTGCTGTTATTATTTAGACTTATAGGTACAGCATTCATATGTTGGCTGTTCCATAACGAGGCAATACTTATATAAAAATTCTTTAATTTAGCCCCTATATCAGGGTTTTCATTTGCTGGTCCCTTTACAATAAGTACATATTCGTTAACTAATGGGTAGCTTTTTATATTAGGGAATAATGGGGAAGCTAATTGAAGAGTAGCACCATCTACACTTGTAGAACCTGGGGCTTTTACTTCAGAAAAATTAATAGTACCTATTCCCGACCATTTACCTGATTGGTTAAATAAATCTGAATTGGAATTAAGATTAATATCTACAACTCGAGCAACTATAAATTTACCAATTTGATCCTCAGCAGTATTACCCCCACCCATACTTGAATTAGTATTGGATGAGGCTTGAAATAATCTAGAAATTCCAGTTTTATTTACTGCCATCTTTTTTGTCCTCGAAGTTATTATTGAGATTTTCTATCTCCTTCATTAATTGATTTTTTTCCTCTTCCGTTATACCTAGTTCACTTTCGCTAGTACTATTACTTAATGCGCGTTGTATTATAGTGGACATTTTAATCAATTGTTCATCGTTACGAACGCCAATTTCCAAGTATTCTTTAATGAGTGGTACAATTAAAGTTGCGTCACCTAAGTCCTTAATAAGAGGTTTTAATTCTGAGATTAAACCTGATATTTGTGTTGATTTTTTATTTTGATTGTCATAAATTTCACGAAGGATATCTGAGAATCTTTTGTCATCAAATACTATATTATCTAAAGCCATAATGTTGTTTTGTTATAAATATGGATATAAAAAGGAGTTAGAATCTAGCGTAACCATTTTCTAAAAAGAATATATATTGCGACCTAAATATTTCATATAACTTATCGGCAATTTTAGTAATTTTAGGGGTTTTTACATCTATTATCTCGCGAATGTATATGTAAAGTGCCTTTTTATTAAATACCTCTATATTTTCTCGTTTTCTAAATAATTCAAGTATAGCGTCTGCTATTTGGGCATCATTTTTCTTTGGAAATAATTCATAAATATTTTCTGTGGTATAATCAGTAAATAAATCTATATATTTACTTAATTCAGTATTTTGGGGGTCATCAGTCATACAGTAAGTATGTGTTGATTTCTCTCCAAGTAAAACATCTACGTCTACTTTTTTAATTTTTTTACTATAATTTTTTGTATTATATAAGATTAACCAACGTTTTACTATAGTACCAAAATACGAGTAAGCTTTTGCCCCTCGTGTTGGATCAAATAGATGAAATTTGGTTAAACAAAATGTGATTATTTCGTGTTGGAGATGCTCTAAATTTTCTACCTCAGTATGGTAGAATTTGAAGGTATGAATTATATTTTGGGTGAGTTTAAAAAAAGCATGATGAATTTCAAGTTCATAAATTCTACTTCTAATTGCCGGGTCTGGTTCGTTATTATATCTTATAATAGCGTTTTCGGTATCTTGGGTGAAATAATTTTTACTTTTAGGTTTTCTCTTTTGTTTAATTGGTTCCATTATTATTGTTGTCGGTTTTAAATCTTGAAATACTTTCTTGTATAACCTTTATTTGTGAAAAAAACCAACCAATTTCATCGTCTCCTGCAAATATTCCTTTTTGGTCTATTTCATTAAGACGTTTCGAAGCATAACCTATCTGTGTATCAAAATCCTCAATATAATTATTTTGATTTACAATAATATCTTCTAATTTTTCTTGCTTACGTAAAAGATTAATAGTCGTGAATCCGAAGATTACGACTAGTAAACCTAATACAATTGAAATTATATATAATATCATAAACTATCTAACATATCTCTGAGTCCGGGGCTTGATATACCATTTAATGCTTTGTTTTTGGTACTCTTATTATCCCCCAATGTATAATTCTTCTTTGGAGTATCCCCGCTATTTTTAACATCTCCTCTAAATTTAGGTAACCATTCAACCTCAAATTCAATTCTTGCGGCCATTAAATCGGCTTGATGCAATATAAATGGAAGTGATGTGCGGGGTTTTTGTTCAACACCCCACCCCATTAAGTATTTTTTATTAGCATCATCATATAAACCATCATGAGTCTGAATAGCAATCATTTCATTAAATGAATACTGAATACCATGTGATTGAAGTAAAAATAAACCACGGTCGGGGACAGATGCAAATGCTAATTTAGTATTAAACATATAATCTTCACCTAATTTATCACGTCTCCAATTATCAGTCTGAGGGATATAAGCATCATTTTCTTCATCCCCTAATTTACCTAGGTCATGGTTAATAGCCGAAAATACTAATTCTTCCTGGGTAAATGTAGACATATCTGCGCCAAAACCTTCCCAAACAGCTGATAATGCCAATGCACCTCTAACTACTCTATTAACGTGGTCTACATATCCTCCTGGGAATGCACTATGATATTCTTTTTTATGAGCCGCAGGCATTAAAATGATACGGTCTTCATATTTTTGATAAAATTCAAGTAATTGATGTTTACGATCTCCAGTAATATAAGTTTCAATATTGGAATTAAATTCGATCCAATTTGCTTGGATTCTTTCTGCTTTTAGACTCATAACTTTTATTTTTTATTTTTTTATTATCCCTCCTGCTCTTCAATCATGTAGGTTATTTCCTCGACAATCTCTTTAACTTCTTCTAGTTGTTTCTGAAATTCTTCTTTTGATTCCCCCATTCTTACCATTCTTTGCAAATTAAGTAATGCTGAATCTACTCTTTCTAATTTTTTGTGTACTAATTGTTTATTTCTCATAATTTATATTTATTAATAACCTGGGATATCGTTAACCCCATTGTTAAACGTTGAAACATTTTAACCCCTTTATTTCCCTTCATTTCCATTCCCTTTTTTCCTAAACCCGTATTCCGAATCTACGTAAAGTTCTTCACACATCCAAGTCTTTTTCAACATCTCTTTTAAATGTTTTTATTTTTAACAACTTTGCGCATCTTTCGTATTGTTCTGTTGATTCAAAATACTCAATTCCTTGATTTAGGGTAGTTAGTAATGATTCTTTTTTATACCCCATAATAGCCTCTAAATCCTCTTCTTTACTCAAATTAATCTTAGATATATAACTCCAGGCCCTATTAAATACTACAAATGACGAGGCTTCCCTTGTTTGTTCTACATCGAAGGGAACCTTCTCTTTTTCATAGAATTTTTTTAGTTTAGAGTGAAATACATCATGGTTATAAATTAATTTCACATACATCCCTAACATAATATTAGCTTCAGTACTTATATCTTTAGATATATCAATATCTATATCATCAACCATATCTGGGAATAATGAGAATATTTTATTTTTATCTACACCCATAGTATTTTTATTATACATATTTATACTTCCAATTCCTTTATTTCTTGTTCAATATTAGCTTTAATTTTTTCTAAAATCTTATATTCACTCGTAACATCTCTCATATTTGGGTTTTCTGGGTGGAATCTCCAAAGTTCTTCCATTACTGTAATTGTTGCTAGCAGATCATTAACTAATTCTACTTTTTCGTTTTCTAGATCTTGTATATTCATGATTTTAATTTAATTTATAATATTTAATTTCTGTTTCTGTTTCTTTTGATTCCCATGGAAGATTTTCCCCCATTAATTCATTTAATTTTAAAATTATATTAATATTTACAAGAAAATCAATTGTTATTTGCATTACTATCATTATATATAATCTTTACCTATTAATTTAATAGAAGACTTTGCCATTTCCAAATCTATTTGAAAAAATTCTCGCTGTGAATTAACGCGATACTCTTTTAATGCGTGATGTACTGCGCCCTCTAACTGTTCGCCGTTAAAACAACGTAAAGCCCACGCAACTTCGTATGGAAGTGGCACACCCGTAGCGTTAGAAATTTGTTTAGCTCGCTCATCTGGGGTAAGTTTAGTATACCCTATTTTATAAATCCCAGGTTGGGTAGGATTTGATAAAATATAAACCCATTGATCACCTTCTCCTTTACCTGAAAACATATTTCTTTTTCTAACTGTAAAATATGTAACATCTTCCCAACCCTCTCCTCTATCTGATGGGGTAATTGTAAAAGTAGAAGCAGAGGATATACTTGTATCATTGTAATTTTCCTTTAAGGGAATAAACTGCTTAGATTCTTGTTCTGTTATACGTTTCATATTATTCAAAAATTATATTCATATTATATTCCTTAACTACTCTTTCACCAATATCACTATTCCAAGTAGCCTTCATAAATACCTTAGCAGTATCGCCTACCATCTCATCATCAAAAAATATATTTTGTTTTGGTGAATATGTGTATTTACTATAGGTTCCCAATAAAGTTTGTGAATATGGGCAATCCATACATTGATTTTTGTTAATTTGATAACCTACTATGTTAAGTGGTGGGTGATTCGCAGCCATATCATTTAAAGTATATTCTAAATTTCCTACAGGAATTGGGTTTTCATAACCTCCTCCTGTAAAATATCCTAAAAACGAATATAAAGGAACAGTAAATTGTAAATTTTCAATCCAAACCCAGTAATCTGAGTCGTACCCCACTTCTACTAAAGGAACCCCATTAATAACATAATCATCATGTAATCTATCTAATTCCCCATCAATAGTAAAATAATTAATACCCATATGTTGAATATGCCAATAACCATTCATATCCTGATATGCATTGGGTTGGGATAAAGGGTTAATTGTAAATTCTGCTTCACAATCCCCATTAATACAAGGATATGGTGAAGGAAGCTCCTCTGGGCTACATGCCCAGAAGAAACTTACTACCAATATATAAATTAACTTTCTCATTATGATGCGAATTCTAATGCTTTCGCAAATAATTTTCTATTTAAATCTTGATCTTGCTTGAAATTCTTGATAACTCGAGCTTGACGTCTTTTACCTGACTTAGTAATATATTCGAAATTACCTTCCATCACATTCTCCTGAACTCGATTGAATACTTCCCAAAGCATATTCCCTTCATCTTCTTTACGTTGAATTTCTAAAATTTCTTTAATTGCGTGATCATCGTAAGTATTTTCCGTACCTTCTATTCTAATATCTAGAAATGATTTAGCAAGATCAAACATTTGCTCTTCTTGTAATTCAACTTCCTTCATTTTATTCATAGCTTCAACAGTTAAAGGTAATTTTTCAACCATCTCTTTAATAGTATCTTGTAAAGTATTAAAATCATAACCCATATGACGGATTTTAACATCTTCAAATGTATCTGTAGCTATAACTAATCCATTTTCACAAATCATACGAAATAAACCAGCAGTAAATTGGAATGAATTTTTCCCATCATGAGAATTGGTAAGTAAGATTTGAGGAAAAACTCTATCTCCATCTTTACCATTAATAACAACATCATCATTTCTAAAAACCACTAAGTGTTTTTGGAAGCCTATTGTTGATTCTTTACGAGCTTTAACTTCTTTAGCATCTACAACACCCCATCCTAATAATTCCATATCCTTGATCACTTGATCAGTGGGAATGTGTGTGTATTTATCACTCGTACCTTCTGAACCAACTTGGGTAAAAATACTTGGAGCGATTTCTCTTAACTCTTCTAAACTTTTAAACTCTGAATTTTGTAAATCTAACATAAACCTTTATTTTTTTATTTAATTAATTAATTTGTAATTCCTTATTACCCCCGGAATATACGAACAATATCTCGGGGAGCCAAGCCTCCTGTGCATTACTTTTAATTACTTTTTAATTAACAAACCTGGTGAAACTGTATATATTCCACCTACTCTACCATCGGCAACATCACTAGCTTGAACTTTAACATTTTTATTATTAATTTTCAAAACTCTAAAATTTTGCTTGGGAGATATTTTTTTATGGTCAATACCCACTATATCCCCTACTCTAAATGATGATTTAACATCATAATTAACCTCTGATTTTCTAATTGAAGCAACTCTTGTAATTTGAGCTATTTCTAATTGATCTGCATTTTTAATAAAATCTAATACTTCTTGTAATTTTAACATAACCTTTATTTTTATTTAATTAATTTTAATTGCTCGAACCATTCGAACACGTAAATATACGACAGATATCTCGGGTAGCCAAGTCTCCTGTGCATTACTTTTAAAATTATTTTGTAAATTATTTTTATGATTTAGCTTTCATCAATCTTTCAACTATATTTGTAGCTCCCTCAATAGATATATAGGCAGTTGCAATAATTACCCAATCACTAGACTCTAAAGTACTAGTAAATAAACCAATAGAAGCAACAATAAATACCATTAGCTTGCGGCTAATCCATTTACTTATTAATATATCAAGTTGTTCTTTACTCATGATTTAATATTATTATTTTACAAAAAACCTATTTTTCATAGGAACATAAAATGCACCTCCAATATTTACATTAGGTATTAATCTATTTTGTAACATATCACATCTTGAATCAGACATTTCTCTTTCATCCCATATAATATCTACAATAATTAAATCATACATTTCAGTAGTTGTATAGGTATAAACATCTCCTTTAATAATATTAATATCACTATTTAAATGCCCTGATGATGTGGTGTAATCTATTATTTCCTGGTCAATCTCTAAAACATCTACTTTACTACATTTATTTACCTCGGATAAAGTCTGTGGAATTAAACCTAAGCCTAACCCCACGACCAATACTTTGTCATACGTAAATCCTTCAAAAAAACCTTTATACATATAGTCGCAATCAGCACATTGGCCTAGCATTACATTTGCATAATAGGTTGTATTAAATAATGAGACTCCATTTAAAAAAGTCATTAATGTAATACCTCGGGTATCTTTAGAAACACTAAAATTTGTTCCTATATAATCTTGTAAATTACTATCTATAAATTTCATATTTTTCTATTTTTTTTCATTTTAAAATCATAAAGCAGATGTTATTAAGAATAATTTAATTAATTATTTTAAAAACATATAACCGCAGAAGTAATTACACCAGATGATATTCTCTCAGAAACATAGGTAACTGCTCCTGCAGAACTCGAAAAACCTTTCCAACCAATCCAAGAAGGATAACCAGTTCCACTAGAATTTGTGTAAACGTGATCACCAGTAACCGGAGTAGAACCCGCCCCATCATGCCAATATGGTAACCATACAGGATAAAGACCACAAACATCACCCGGTAACTTAGTAGTTGTTGATGTTGCATAAAAAGGAGTTCGAGCACTATACCCATAAAATTCACTATAACTATCGGGTGAACTAAAACTCGCAGTTGATGACAACCCACGCAGTGATATATTAGTTGATGAAGCACCAAGTTCAGTTGCTATTTGACTTCCACTTATTGGTCCTGATGAGGGTAATGCCATAATTGTATTTTATTATAAATATTAGAGGAATATAGGAAAATCAAAAATATTAATCTTTTTCCCATCTAATACTTCTAATTAATCTTCTATCTCCCACACCCCCTCATATCTACATACGTATATACTACCCTACTATGAGAAAATGTGCAAAAAAACGTGGGGTATCTAAAAATTAGTTGTATATTATGGTATAAATAAATAGAAAATGGCGGTTATAGAATTAACTAAAGATAATCTTGGAGATTATATGTCTACCGAAGAACTTATTGTGGTTATTACTTCGAAAACGTGTGGGTCTTGTACTAAATTAAAACCCTACCTATATAACTTGGACCCCAAATATCTTGTTTGTATATTGGACGTAGAAAATGTAGTGAGAGGTGATAAATTCATACCCGGTGGGGTAAAATTTTACCCTACAATAGGGTACTTCCACAATGGGTATTTTGTAAAGGAATTAAGTCAATTTGATATAATAAATAAAACAATAGAATAACATGGAAATATTAATTTACATTAGTGGTTTACTAACCACATTAATTGCTACTTTAATCGTTGTAGCTAACAATTTTAACATTAAATACACTAAATTACTGGCGTCGAATCAATCAATCTCCAATATAACAAGTATCCGTTACGAGGAAATGAGAGAACAAATAGACGATCTGAGATTATTAATGGGAGATATTCAGAATACTATGGAGAAGGACCAATACGAGAGTTTGTCTGGAATTAATAAGGATTTAAAGGATATAGGTGATATAGCGATGGCGAATAATAAGAGAATAGGGGACAACGCAGCCGTATTTAATAAAAACGTTACGAATTTGCATACACAAATTACGTTAATAAAAAGTAACTTAAAAGCATTGGGTCAAGATCCAAATAGCTTATCAAGATACTAATGGGGTATTATGTAGACGGGGTTTGGAATTGTGGTTGTGGGGCCAATAACGCTGTTTATTTAAAAGAATGTGGAAAATGTGGAGCAAAAAAAGAGGAAGTTAAATAAAGTTAAATAAAGTTAAAATCAAAGTATTATGAAAAAAATGTTATTATTAATGAGCTTAGTTATTCTAAGTGTTAGTTGTGGGCATGAAGACCTTATAGTTGAAAATTCATGTAAAAATGTAGTTGAAAGTACTATTGGGGATGGCTTAGTTGCTTGGTACCCATTTAATGGGAATGCCAATGATGAAAGTGGAAATGGAAATACTGGGAATATAATAGGTGCTGGATTAACATCTAATAGATTAGGTAAATCTAATTCGGCTTATTTATTTTCAAACTCAATTTCTACTAATTTAAAACGAATTGAAATATCGATGAACACCACAAGTGTCACTAACGGTTTATCAATTGTTTGGTGGATAAAAAGAAATGGGGATGGTTATATTTCTCCAAGAGCATTTGAATTCTGGCCCGGGTCTGAATCTGAGGGTAAATTTGTTTCTGGTGTAAGAAATAATGAGGATACACTGTGGTTCGATCATCATCTTGCTGGAGGAAGTATATCATTTTCACTACCCTATTCTACAAGCAATGAATGGGCACATTACGTTTATACTGTAGGTAATGGAGAGGCTAAGATTTATATTAATGGACAACTACACGATAAACAAGCAATCAATACCACTTCAATTAAGTTGGGGGATAAAGTAGCGTTAGGTAGAATGAACCACCCATTATATGATGCTTTTAACGGTATATTAGATGACATTGCTGTATACAATAGAGTTATCACACAGGAAGAAATCAATTATTACTACAATTATCAAGACTAAATAATTTTATAGATAAACATACATGTTTTATTGTCGACGCCAAAAATTTTTTAAGAAAAAGAAGGTTGCCATTTTCGTATTTTCATAGTTTTGGCGTTAAATATTAAAGACCCCCTCTTGGGGGTCCTAATATCCGTATATACTATCCCGGGGTAGAGATTTGTAAGAGTCCCGTATGTTACCCTACACCCTTTTTCTCACGTATACACGCGTATATGGACATCACCGCGTATGGGATATATACATTATACGGCGTACCGCCGGCGGCATATACATTTAAGTACATGCGTTATACTGCTGTTGTAAGTATATAATATAGGGGTACCACCACGGGGGTAAGTATGGTGGCAGTTCGTAGACAGGGATGTGGCGTAACGAACGAAGTCGAAATGCGCCACTTTATAACCGCTATGTTCACCGTGATAGTGAACTGGATATCCAGATGTATTTAGAGTTTATATTATTTCTTAATCCCCGATAGCCCTACCATACCCATCATTAGGGTAAATGCGGCGAAAGCTATTTCATTATCTATACCCTCGAATGGGATGTACTGCTGTGTTATACCAGCCATTGTACAATATGATAACCCAAATGATACCACCGTAACGATTAAAAATCTAATATTGATGCTGTTGAATATATTTTTCATGATAATGGTTAATACATTACAATTTATGCACGTGAATAAGGACCATTGTATTCATATAATTTACCCATACCAGGATATTCAATAGTCGAGGCCGGAACAATAAATTCAGGTAATTTACCCTTTAGACCGTGTGCTTTCATACTGGTGATAAATAATCTACCGTCAATTACTTTACTGTTTGTTTTGTTTACGTTAATTCTCATGTTACCTTTATTTTAATTATATTATTTACGTTTCGTTATACGGGGAAGATACGAACTCTCCCTCGGGTAGCCTACCCTTATCGCATTTATTGTTATTTTATTACATTATATACTTTACTATCGCCATCTAATAATATCCTACACCCATCAGATTCAACAACGTATTTATTCATTCCGTTATAACTTATTAATTCACATAATGGTAATGTTTTTTCACCACTAACTGTTAAACCATCCATTTGAAATTTATCACCAACTTTTAAATCTTGTAATACCATAACCTTTATTTTAGTGTTGATGCTTAATTGCTCAACGATGTGAATATACGAACCCTATTCCGGGTAGCCAAATTTATTTTAATGAACTTCTATAACGGTAATGATAACATTGAATGTAACCACCACACAATGTTCCAAATGTTTTAAACAACTTATCACCCACATTGGCAATCACCTCTGCTCCATCACCACCTACATTCACACGGATGTCCTTGGCAGTCATATCATTGGTAAGGTGTTTAGCTAGGGCACGGTTCAATTTTGCCATGTTGGCATTGGTGAAGTCCTCACGGTAACGATCTTCCCATTTCTCACTTATCTGTAATCTCAATTCATATACCTGGAATGCTAGGTCCTTATTGTAATCCATTTCCCTTTTACCACGGTAATCACTAGAATAGGCAATGGGCAATTCGTATTGGTTCAACTCACGATTCCATTTCTTAAACTGGGTCATGTAAATGTATTTGTGGGGGGATTGATATATGTCAACCCCACCACCGTAATTGTTTACCAGGGCATTACCTCCAATGCCCATCCATTTCAGGAATTCATTGTAACGTTCTTTCATACCATTGATTTGGCGGTCGGTCAATTGCTCAACAATAACTTTAGCTTCATTTTGGATGTTTTCTAATGCGTTCATAACCTTTATTTTAATCGTGATGCTTAATTGCTCAACATGGTAAATATACAAACAATACCTCGGGTAGCCAAATTTAATCGCATGTTTCGTCATGAGCGTTTATGAACAAGGCGGGCCTTGTAGTATCCCCATTTGTCATGGCGTTTCATTGAGAATAATTACACATTAAAAAAATGTTCACCGTGAGCAATTGTGAATAATGCAATACCATGCGTATTCGTGCGGTTCACAAGTATATACGGCTCGAGTCGAGAAGGGTAGGCTATCGATGGGAATGGGTTAATCCCAACCGATCTCCACCCCACACACCACCCCACCCATTTGACACACGCAACACGATGCTTACAATTATATCACCATATTTGGACATACTTAGATCCATATTGGTCATACTTTTGCGTTTCACCCTAATTAATAATCCAGGCGCTAAATAAATCACGTTTAACATGGTTATCACGTTGTAACTTCGCGTTGAATCATTTGAATGCCAACATATGTGTCTATCGCTTCATACCCTTAATAAACCGAGGCATATCGCTTACCCTAGGTTCATTACGTGTTTCCTCCTTATTAACCACTACGGGTTTTCTACCTTGCATCCAACTTTGTAACGTATCTATTTTACTTCTCATTGACGATTTACTCATATATTTTAATGTATTAAAATTAGTGTTATTGCTTATCGGTTATTGTTTATTTATCGCTTATCATTTCATTCCACTCCATTACTCTATTACCCCAATTCTGCTCCACCGCCCACGCTTTACCTGTCTCCGTTTTACTATTCCATTCCGCATTGAATATTTTATCCGTAACGTCCCTCACTAGTATATTCTTTATCGTGTCTGGATTTATATCTACTATCTCTCCTCTATCCGGGGTAATGATATTTTTTATGTTCCCGGTTCCATTAGTGATACATTTTACCTTGCCCATTAACATCTCCAAAGCCGAAATACAATACGTTTCATTATAATTGGAAACGTAGATCCAATACTCTGCCTTATCAATCTCGTTTTTCAAGTCCTTGGGGCACATATTACCTTTATA
>ERZ891376.269-NODE-269-length-13643-cov-14.600383_pt1 | contig 13643 bp, 27 predicted proteins | sample MGYA00520906_ERZ891376 | MGnify/ENA primary metagenome ERZ891376 (study PRJEB32303, sample SAMEA104408695) | aquatic metagenome | biome: Brackish water; feature: Chemocline; material: water | place: Baltic Sea | collected 2014-10-18T08:59:00 | depth 139 m ...
GGCCCGGCGTCGGTTGCGCTCGTTCACCCGGGCACGGTTGCGCTCTTCCCGGCAGTCGTCGCACAGCGTCCGATGGCTTTGTTTGGCCAGCCCCTTGGCGCCGCAGTCCTCGCAGACGTAGGGGATATTTGCTGTCAGGTGTCTCGGCATGTCAGTCCTCGTCGGTGGTTGCGGGTAGCCCCGGCTGGCCATCTCTGCCGGTGCACCGGATCTTATGCTGGCCGCCCGGCATGCCGCAGGCGCAAACGGTGGTTGCGGGTAGGTGCATCCGCACTTTATGTACCGATGGATGATCGTCTACAGTCGGATACGGAAGTACCAATAAGGGCCACGCCTCCGTGTTCCGCCACTCCTCCTCGGCGTCATTCCAGATCTGCCAAGGGGTTAGCTCGCCTTCTTCGCAGCGCCGCCATGTACTCCACGGGGCGTTGCAGGATGCCAGAACGGTAGTCCCTCGCTGCACTTCCTGTGGCCTCATTTCTGCTCCTTTACGGTGGTTTTCAATTCGCTCATTTCAGCCGCCCCCACCATGAGGCCGGCATCGCCACCCCAAACATCCCCCTGTGGGCCCCGGCCACCCTGCGGGGCGGCCAGCCCTTCGCCCGAAACCAGGCCAGGCGGGCCTCGCAGTCCTCCATCATGTGGTCCCTCCAGCTCAGCTTTCCCCGCTGTGCAGGCGTGAGCTCAGCCCCTGCCTCCACCAGCTCCACGCCCCAGATCCGAACCCTGGGAGGCTTCGGCGGGCGCACCCACCCACAGCGAGGACACACCGGCTCGGCCTCATAGACAGCCCCACACTGCAGGCACTGGCTCAGCGCCGGCACCCCCGCAGCCCGACGCATCGCCGTACCCTCGAGCGAGTACTCCCGGTCGTCCGTGGGCAGCCCGTAGCGCCAGCTCGCCCCGGGCAGGTCGATCACTATCGCCTCAGTCTTCCCGGGCGCCGGGCGCAGCACCCGGCCCACCATCTGGAGGTAGGCGCCCTCGTGGGACACCCCGCGGGCGAGCATGCACACCTCGGCCGCGGGCACGTCCACCCCCTCGGTGAGGCACTGGACGGAGGCCAGGGCCCGCAGGTAGCCCCCGCGAAACAACCGCATGGTGGCCTCGCGCTCCTCGGCGCCCTGCTCGCCCGTGATGATGCCGGCGTCCACCCGGGCAGCCCACCTTTTCGCCAGCTCCACCCTGCCAAAAAACGCGAACCCGCGGCGGCCGGCGCCCCACTGTGTCCATGCCCGTGTCGGCTCATCGGCCAGCCCGGATTCCTCGGGCACCTCCACGGGGCGGTACACCCGGGCGGGCACGATGTACCCCCCGGCCAGCAGCTCCGAGTAGTGAGCGCCCACCACGAGGTGATCGAAACTCTCGCCCAGGGGCGCGCCGTCGTGCCTGCAGGGCGTGGCGGTGAGTCCGAGTACTCGTGGATAGTCCTGTATGATGGCCTTCCATTTCTCAGCCTGGCCAGCCAGGTGGTGACAGTTGTGAACCTGAATTCCGTCTGCAAAATAGATGTGACTTCCCTCAACTTCTAAATTGTAGACAAAACCATCCGGACACAGCCCTCCAAATCTTCCATCACTTGTTCGTTTTTGAATCTCAACACTGTCCACCCTAGTCCATTCAAAAACGCGTCCTTTTTTTTGTCCTGTTCTTTGCGCTTCAATGCGCAATGAGAGTTTCCGTCTATCTCCAGGGCGATCATTAAATCTTCGTTGCCTATGTCCACCTTGTAGCAAGAAGGGTAACCGCTCCCCCTCTTTTCCCCGGTCTTTACGGCAACCTCTGTGTCCCACCCTAGAACACAAGCAAGAAGGAGTTGTGGAACCGGTACCGGGCGCCCATTGCCTCCGTGCACCCTCGGTTTGTGCCCCATAGCCCGCAACTTGGTACTCACGGCTGCCCGTATCTCCGGTCGATGCATCGGATTGTTTTTCTTCATGCGCGCCGACGCATATGAACGATTCGTCCTCGCCATGGTCAGGGAATGGCCCGCATTCGTGCAAGCCCTTGAGCAATAGAGCCCCCGTTTGTTCTTTTTCAACCTCCGCCGCATTTCCCACGTGTCCACCATTATCGACACCCCGCACATGCAACATTTCACAATTTTGTTCTTTTTCATGCCAAATGGTGTACCGCACCACCTGTCGGCCTGTCAAGTCAATTGCGGGCATCCACCCCGCCTCCGTCATAAACGGGTGCCCCGGTGTACATGCGATTTTCGCCCCGTCTGCAAGGGACACAACGCATATTGATTTTGGCTTTGATTTGAATGTCCTCGTTACTTCCCCGGTGGAAAGTCGATGTCCTTTTTGAATCCTATCAATTGGCGTCCCCTCAACCATGGTTCCAGCCGGGAAGCATTCATCAGCGATGAGCACGTCACACGCCGGCCGCCGGCCTGACAGCAGCGACTGCACAGTCACGGCCCGGCCCGGGGCCTGCACTCGTAGAGCTGTCGAGGGGACGAGCCAGAGCGCATCCAGGCCCGCGGTGGCAGCCGTGGCGGTGTAGGTCTTCCCCGCGCCCGTGGGCATGACGCAGCAAACGCGCCGCGCGCCCTGGGCCCAGGCCTCATGGATGGCGGCCACTGCCCGTTGCTGATAGGGGCGCAGGGTCATCGGCCCGGCCACACGGGGATCTCGCGCCGGATATCCCGCGCCTGTAGTTCGAGTTCTGCCTCCCACGCCGACGCCCACGCCGCCACCTCCGCCGCCCACGCCCACGCCGCCGACGCCCACGCCTCCGCTCTCGCCGCCCACTCCGCCGCCCGCGCCGCCCACTCTGCCGCCCGCGCCGCCTCCCACGCGGCCTTCCACGCCGACGCCTCCGCCTCCCGCGACGCCGCCGACGCCTCCCACACCGCCCGCGACGCCGCCGCCGAGCGGTCCTCACCACTCAGCCACCTCCGCGCCCAACGCCTCCACGTGGTGGCCCAGGGCGTGCGCATCCCTCGCAGTGATTTCCGGGCTCGCCGGATAGCCCTGCCCACGACGCGATCTGTCGCTCGATGCAGGGCGGGGAGCATTGGCCGCAACTCGTCAGCAGGCAGCCGCTGGAGTTGCCACAGGAGCCAGTCTCCGCGGCTGCACGCCAGCCACCAGTCGGCCTGTGTGGCGTCTGGGCCCAGTGCCATGCGCTCAGCCAGAGCATCACGGCAGGACTTGCGCCGCAGCCCCCACTCATGCGCGGATTCGTGTTTTGTGCTCATGATTGCCTCCACGGCAGCGCCTCATGGATGCGCCCGTCCAGCGTGCGGCCGGCTCGCTTCTTGCCGACGCGGACCATTACCGACTCGCCGTCCGGGATATCGGCCGTACTTCGCCCCATTGAGTCGCCAGGCCACTTTGTGAAAGAGCCATCACGAAGGAGTGAACCCCATTGGAGCCTCTCGCCTGGGTCGCAGTCGTCCCTGTATCCGTTCTCTGCCCACTCCCCCCACGACTTGAAGAAAAAAGCCACCCCCGCCGCCTCGCACTGGTCACGGGTGCTGCGTGCCCAATCCGGGTGCATGGGGCGGGCGCCGGGGCCGGTCTCGCCGCCGAGGATGATGCCGTCGATCATATCACCCACCGGCTGATACCGCGGGCTTATATACTTCGGTACGGTACCGACGAGCCCGAAGTTAACCACCCCAAGCGCCGGCTCCTGCGACACAAACCGGCACGCGGCCGGGATGCGCAGCAGCAGCGGGATGCGCTCGTCCGCGTCGGCCTGGGTGGAGACGCTCACGCCGATGGCGAGGTTGAGGAGGGGCCAGCCGGAGTAACCACGGTGTGTAAAATACTCTCCGCGGCGACACGCCTCCTCCCAGCACCAACGAAGCGGACCATCTGTTGTGTGTTGCTCTGCCCAGTTGAACCACTCCAACAGCAACCCCGGTCGTTTAGACAATACCTGAAACTGCGAGTCAGGACACGCAGCCACTACGCCGAGGATGGCTGCTATCTGCTCGGGCTCGGCAAGGGCGATGTCACCCATGGAGCCGATGAAGCAGGAGCGAGGCTTGCGCCACGACAGCGGGCCCGCCAGGCGCGCAGGGTGGAATGTGGGTCTGAAACTGTCCGGGGCCTCCGGGTAGCCGCACCTGCCCGCAAGCCGGCGGGCCATGCGCCGAGCGTAGCACCGCTCCCAGCAGGGGAGTCCCGGCAAGCAGCCCGTCTGCGGGTTCCAGGACGTGTCCGTCCACTCGATTTTTGTGTTCATCACTCGCCCCACTGGATGTCTTGGGCGTTGCGCTCCGTCAGCACCTTGGCCATGGCTAGCCGCTGGGGCCATGAAAGGGCGTCGATCAGTTCGTGCCACGATTGAGGCGCTGGTTCTTTGTTCTTCATCTCTTGCTATCCTTCTCAGTAACGGTGGTTGCGCGTGGGCCATCGCACATGTAACAGGGCCTCGGACTGGTGCCGCCTGCGTGGGCACAGACGCCGTCGCGGGGCCACCCGCAGCTAGCGCAGTACTCGCGTCCACCGATTGTTTCCCAGTGGTGCCCGTGTTCGGCGCAGTAGTTCACAGCCGAACGCTGCTCTCTGTTCAGGTGATCAGGTCGCCCCATCGGTTTTCTCCTTTCGTCGCTGGCGCCGCATGTACGCGCGCGCCAGGCGTTGTGCCTTGGCTTTGGTGTAGGGGCCCATGATGCCGCTCTGCCACCCTCCGCGGGCGTCGAAAATGTGGACGGTCCAGCCGTTGGTCCAGTCCGGCAGGAGCCGGTACGCCGGGCAGACGTGGGCGTGGGTCCGGCTCATGATGCGCGCTCCTCGATCATGTCCATCACCGCCCGGAGGAACGTCGCCGCGAGGTGCGGGACGATGGCGTTGCCGATTCCTCGAAGGGCTCCGACACGGCTGTACCAGTGCGATTCCTGCGTCTCGGCCTCGGAGCGTTCTCCGGGGCGCACCACAGCCACTCGGCCGGAAACCCCATGAGCCAAAGGGAATGCTCCGGGTTTAGCTGGCCGCGCTTTACCGTCGCGGCAGAGCCACCACTCTGCTCCTGCCCATGGTCGGCCAATGCCGCCTGGAGGGACAAGCTCGTCAGTGACACGCCAAGCCTGCACCCGCGCTCCACCGCCGATTTCTTGCGTGACAGGAACTGCTCCGGAGTTCCCCCCGCCTCTTGAGCCGCCGGCGTGCCCCAGCCCGCAAGCGGGGATTGCTGGCTCAGCGGCACTCCCGTGTCCTGCGGCCTCGGATCTTTGCCGCCCCGACTGTGGTCCTGCGACATCGGGGAGCACCAGCCCGCCAGACGGGCAACCGCATTCAGCGACACTGTGGCTTTGCTCCCATCCGGTCGCCGTCCCGTGGCCGATGCGCCCTTCGCCGCCTGTGATCCCATCGCGTTGCCCACTGTCGGCGATGGCCACCCAATAAAGCCGCTGCCGGATGTGCGGCGCCCCGATGCCCGCTGCGCACAGATCGGCTCCCGCGCAGGCATATCCCACGTCTTCCATTTCAGCGAATACAGCCCCGAGCCACGCCCTGCCAGCCGGGCTCGCAACTTGCTCGCCAACGACGATTGCAGGTCTGCACTCGCGGATGAGCCGGAACCACTCGGGCCAGATGTGGCGACTGTCGGCTGTGCCTTTTCCGCGCCCGGCGATGGAGAACGGCTGGCAGGGGCAACTCCCTGTCCAAAGGGGGGCGCCGTTGGGCCATCCGGAGAGTTGGAGTGCGAGGGGCCATCCTCCAATTCCGGCAAAAAAGTGGGCAGTGAGGTCCGTGTCGGACGGCTTGACATCGCAGATGCTCCTTTCGTCCACCCGTCCTGGTGGCAGGTGTCCCGCAGCGATCAGCGCACACATCCACTGTGCCGCGTGCGGATCGTTTTCGTTGTAGTATGCATCGTGGGTCCGGCTCATGATTGCCTCCCGAGCAGTGCCCGAGCCCGCTGCTCAAGCTCGTAGATATCGCCAGCGTACCCCAGATCGGCCTCGTCCAGCAGCCAGCGCAGCAAGCCAAGCGCGCGCTCCAGCCTGGCCCGCAGTTGGTCGTGCTCGGCCGCTCGGCGTGCTGCGGACGCCCGGACGTGCCTTCGCTGGCGCTGACTATTGCAGCGCTGCGATCCGCAGTTCTTCGCGGAGTGGATCCCCATGAATTCCGCGCCGCAGTTGACGCAGACTTTGGCCGTCCTCGGCAATGCCCGGCTCATGGCTCGCCCCAGATGCACCCGGCCACGCGCCACGCGAGCAGGGGCCCGAGCCGGCCGCCGCCCCACGCATCCCGGCCGACGATGCCGGCCCAGAGGTGGATCCGGCGCAGCAGGCGCGGGCAGCGGAGCGGGCGCCACCGCGGATCGGGTAGCCCCCAGTACGTGAGGTAGCGGGCCGGCATGGGCCGGTAGATGGTGCGGCGTAGGTTCATCACTCGCCCCACGGATCCGAGTGGTCCCACGGCTTGGGCGCGTCCAGCGTGGCCTGACGCGCCCCGACGTTGCCGGGCGACGTGGTGATCCAGTGTGCGCCGTTCCACTCGCAGCGGATCAAACGCAGCAGGCGAAGTGCAGATTCATCCTCGGCGTAGTCCTCGTAGTCCAGGCCGGTATAGTCCGCAAGTCGCTCCTCCATCTCGGTGAGTGCCCCTTGGTCCGTCTCGTGCAGTCCGCACGCCTCCATGGTCAGCGCCATGCCGGCGGCCACGCCAGAGCGGAATAGCTCGCCCTCGGCGCGGGTCATGGAGCGCCCCGGCTCGCGGCCCGGTTCCAGGGTGAGGCGCACGCGGTGGCCTCCTCCCTCCATGTCACGGATGGCAAACAGCAGGTCCTCCACCTGCTCCCCGAGGGGCTCGCCAACAGCCAGCAGGGGCCGCTCCTCCTCGAACGCGACGGCGCAGTGCTCGGCGGGGTCGTCGTCCACGGGGACGGTGATGCGGATTACGAGATCGATGCTCTTGTTCATGAGTTCCTCCTTGCAGTCGATCATGGGATGGTGTCGGCCTTGCAGTTGACGGGACACCGCAGCGAGTTTTCCAGCCACTCGCAAATGTCGCGGTCCCGTTTCATGCCGAACCGCTCGCAGACGGCTTGGATTCTCTCGACGGCCAACCGCGCTTCGAGTTCCTGTTCATACCCCAGGCACAGTGGGCAGCGGACGCCGCTGGTCCATTCGACGCTAACCGTGGGGCCATGGTGGATGCACTTGCAGCGGTGGTGCAGTTGCACCGTGGCCAGTCTCCGGCGCAGTTCGTCGCGCTCGTCCAGCACGGCTTCGACATCGCAGGGGTGCATGTCCTGGGCTCGGTCGGAGTTGTGACTCATAGCTGCCTCCCGATCAGTGCCCGCGCCCGCCGCTCCAACTCCTGCCGGTCGCCAGCGTAGCCCAGGTCGGCCTCGTCCAGCAGCCAGCGCAGAAGGCCCTCGGCCGGCGCGGGCTTCGGGTAGCGGGGGATGGAGCGGAGTTTGCCTGGCAAACAATCTACCCAGCAATGCTTCTCCCCTAACGTAGGCAACGCGAAAACATGTTCAACAAGCTCCAGCACCGCCTCCCGTGACACCAGATCCCCGGCCGGCTCTGGGCGCTCAAGGGCCGCGATGGCGTGGGCAAGTGCCGCGTCCCATCCCATACCCCTCGTCCGCAGGATCTCTGCCGCCTCCCTGTCCGTCATTTCAGCACCAGCGCCGCGCGCTCGCGCAGTTCGGCGCCCACCACCGCCAGGCCGGCCTTGAGTGCCACGGCGATGCGCCGCTTGTCCGGGGCGCGAGGTGGCGCCGGCTTCTGCTCGGAGAGCCACTCCTCGCCCACCGCGCCGCTCACCTCCACGTACTTGCTGCGGCGCAGAGCCACCGTGTAGGTGTCCGCCCGCACTGGCCCGTGCTCCAGCACGACGGCCAGCAGGGTATCCCGCAGGCGCCCTGCCAGACGCTCGTGAGCGGTGGCCAGCATGTCCAGGCGTTGAGCCTCGCTGCGGCACGCCACGGCGGCGGCCTCCCTCTCTCTGATGATATGGACGTAGGCGCCGATCTTGGCGGCCCGGTCGCTCTCGTTGATGGCGATACGCGCCTCGAGCTCGGGGGTGATCTCGCCCTCGGCCTCCTCGATGGCCTGCTCGATGTCGCGGTATTCCTGCTCGATGGTGTAGAGATTCATTGTGGCCTCCTACCAGTCCACGTCATCGTCTTCCCCTGGCACGCGCTCGGGTGCCTCGCCGGGCTCCTCCTGGCTCCCCTCGTCGGGCGCTGTGGCCGCTGTGGCCTCCGCTGCCTTGCGCTCCGCGATGGTGGTCTGCAGGCCGTCCAGGGCCTTGGAAGCCTGAGCCTTGGTGAGCCCGCGGCCGATTGCCGTCTCCATTTTCTCGCGCTCCTCGTAGTAGACGACGTGGCTCCCCAGCAGCTTGCGGATGAACTCCACCTGCTCCACCGTGGCCAGGTCCGCGGCCGGCTTCGGCTTCGGGCGTGCCTCCCGGGGCTCGTCCTCCATGTCCTGCGTGAAGCGGTCGGACAGCCCGAAGGCGTTAAGAACGGCGGCCACGAATGCCCTCTTTTGGGCCATCTTGATGACAGTGTTTTCCATGTCGCGGGGCCTGTCCACGTACTTGGACTCCATGGTGGAGCATGAGCCGATGCCCTCGGCCGCCACGTCGCCTGTCTCGCGGCGCACCAGCCGGCAGCGCACGACATAGCGGTACAGCCCGAGGCTGGTGCCCGTCTCCGTGCTCCATATTTTCTCGCCGCGCTTCGCCCCCCATTCCCAGCGCTTTTTGCTCCACTGCACCTCGCGGTCGTGGTCTACCTCGGACTCCACCACCTCGTAGTGCGGGGCGCAGCCGAAGGCGACGCACAGTCGCTCGGCGCCGGGTTTGAGCAGCGTCGGCTTTTGGGTGCCCGGGATGACGCCGTAGTCCTGGCCCTGCTGCAGGGCCTGGCCGATAAGGTCCACCACGGTTTTGTGGTGCTCCACCAGCTCGGATGGGGTGGCCACAGGGCGCATGAGGGCCGGCTGTGGGCGCTCCACCACTGCGATGGCGGTTTCATTTTTGGTGTTCATTTCGTCTCCTCATCATCCACCCGGCCCAGCACAGGCAGGGCCTGCACGATCTGAGCGGCCGCGTCATCAGCGACGGCGCGCGAGACGGGCTGTTTGTTGATTTTGCACTGGTGCATCAGCATGTCTGCCACCTGGAGTTGCGCCAGCTTCAGGTCTCGCGGAGGCTCGGGCTTGAGCCCGCGGGTGATGCTCAACGCCTGCTCGGCGGTGAGCTTCAGCTTGAGATGCGTGGTCAGCTCAAATCTCCCCGGGTTGTGCTCCCAGATTTTGGTGCTGGCGTCGACGTCCCAGCACCGCCCTCCGAATTCTCCGACGTAGTCGGGCGCCGGGAACTCATTGCTCAGTTTCTTGCACATGGGTCAGCTCCTTATAGATGCCCCCGGCCGGGATGACGGGAGCTGGGCGCCAGAGCCCAGCCAGGGGCGATGTCATGAGATCCAGATGTACAGGACGACCAGGGCCACCAGCATGCACAGCATAGCGGCCTGGATCAGCTCCTCGTCCCGTCGGTCCATTAGGCCGGGAACAGCCCGGCCAGTGCCTCGTCCACCAGGTCGCGGGCCTTGGCCAGCATCGCGCGGCGCGTCTCGGCTCGCCCCACGGTGGTGACGCCATCCACCCGCAACACGCGGGGGTTGTCGGTGGTCCCCACCTTGATGGTAATCGTGATCGGCTCGGTCTTCTCGCTCTCGCTCATTGTCCTCTCCTTATTTAAGGGCGGCCCAGAGGGCCGCCCTCATGGCGGTTGATCGGGTGCAGCCCGGGATGTCAAGCTGCAACTGTTTGTGGTAGCGATCCAGCGCGGCTGCCAGGGCCGGGGTCACCCTGATCCCCGGCAAAAGCACCGTTTTGGCGTTGTGTTTTTTTGTTGCCATATGTAATATGATATGCTACAAAATAGAGGTGTCAAGATAAAAAAACGAGGCCACGAAAAAAGGAGCAGTACCAATGAGCAACTACGACACCCACGAGGACTACCTGGACCGACAGGACGATGTAGACTACTCAATCGGGTCTGCCGCATGGTGGGGAGGGCCACCGTTTGCCACCCACGGCCGGGTGGAGGCCATCCTGTGTCTGCTGGAGCGCGAGGAGATCACGCGCCGCAAGGCCCTGGAGTCGATGTCGGCATTGTACGCTGGCCAGTCTCCCACGCTGCCGCTGGACAGGGTGATGTGGGGCGAGGATACCACGGTGATGGTCCCCGGGTATGGGGAACTGTCCGACAAAATCGTCAACTGTCCGGGGTCCAGTGACCCCCGGCACCGGAGGAAACTATGAAGAGACACAAGTGGACACCAGAACACGACAACGCCCTGTGGGCCGCGGTGGAAGCCTGCGAGCCACTGTTTGACCTCTACAAGGGCTCGCAGAACAAACGCTACAGCGAGGGCAACGCCTGGGACGCGGTGGCCGGCAGGCTCCTGCCCGACGTGCACGTCACGGGCTCGGCGGCGGCCACGCGCTGGCGCACGCTGGTGGAGCAGCGCAGGGAGGCCGAGATCGAGGTGCTCGAGGTCGTCGCCGGCACGCCGGAGGACCTGGCGCGGGACCGGTGGGAGGACGTGATCCTCACCGTGGAGCAGTACGAGCAGTCCACCCTCGAGCGCGTGGACGACATGGTGCTGCGTTGCCACGAGCGGCTGGACGTGCTCTGCCACATCGTGGACCGGCTGGCCCGGGAGTTGGGCGTCGAAGAGACGTGGGAGGTGGGGGCGCCAGCGACCGAACCCGCAATCACCGTTTCAGAGGAGGACTGATGCAGAAAATACCGACCATTTTTAAGCGAGAGCGGCAGGGGCGAATGTACCTGGCCACCCCCGAGGCAAATCCGGAATGCCAGTGGGTGTTCGCCGGCGAAGGAATCGCGACCGACAAGATCGACGGGACCTGTTGCGCCGTCATCAGGGGCAGACTGTATGCCAGGCACTGCTTGAAGACGGGCAAGCCGATGCCGGACGGGTGGAGACACTGGAGCGGTGACCCGGCCCAGAGGACAGGCCACGGCTGGCGTCCGGTTGGAGACGGCCCAGAGGACAGGTGGCACCGTGAGGCACTGGAAGGTCTTGGCGATCTCGACGAGTGCACTTGCGAGTTGATCGGCCCCAAGATTCAAGGCAACCCCTACCGCCTGGAGCGACATCAACTCAAGGTCCATGGTAGCACCCTTTTGGAAGGTCACGGACTCGTGTTTGAGCAGGCACCGCGCACTTTTGACGGGCTGCGTAAGTGGCTGGAAAAGAATAGGACCGAGGGCATTGTCTGGCATCACCCGGACGGGCGCATGGCCAAGGTGAAGCGGCGCGACTTCGGCATCTCGTGGCCAGCTCGCCAGAAAACCACCGACGAGCACTAGCCCCACGGATCTTCGGCGCATGCCCACCCTCGCCGGAATGTCTCGCGCAAAAACTCGCGCCAGCACAGGGGCTCCGCAAGGTCCGCCCCCACCTGCCAGTCCCCGCCCAGCACCTCGTCCACCGCCGCCCGCGTGCGCGGCCCCCACAGCCTGTCAATCGGGCCCGGCGATATCCCGTGGACGTAGAGGCAGGACGCCTGCACAAACGCCACCTCCGACGGGCTCCCGGGCCGGAATCCCACCCCGTCGTGGTCGTCCAGATGCCAGTGATCGCGGTGGGCCGCGTTGCACCACCAGCCGATCACCGTGCCAAAATACAGCCTCAGCAGTGCCGATGTGCCGAGGTAGCGCCCAGAGTCGATCTGCGCGTCACGGGTAATCAGTGGCTTGCCAGTGGGCCACCAGATGGCGTCTATATCTATCGCTCGCCCGCGCCCATGCTCGCCGGATTTGTCCACCCACGCGCCGGCCGAGACGATCACCGACGCCTCCCCGAGCGGGCACCGGGCCCACAGGTCTTCGAGCGCCGCCTCGAGCTGGTCCCGGAAGCCCGGCAGCATGCTGTTGTTCCGCGGTCGTCCCCGGGTGCCGTAGTCGGCGACGGGCTGGCGGGCGTAGCGGATCTCGGCGCCGGCCAGATGGGAGACAGATACGAGCCCTGCAGGTCTACTCATGATGTCACCTCCGGGCGCCTATCGTACCACGAAAAAAAAGACATCCGGGGTGCTTTTTTAATGTTGACAGTTAGCGAGGGGGCGCTATAATGATAGGTATGAACAGCAAGACAAAACGCACCCAGGGCAGCAAGTGGATCAGGCGGGAAAAGCGATTGGCCATCTACCTGCGCGACGGGCTGGCCTGCTGCTACTGCGGCGCCACCCTCGAGGACGGCGCTGAGCTGAGTCTCGACCACATCCGGCCCTACAGCAAGGGCGGCAGCAACGAGGCCAGCAACCTGGTGACCTGCTGCAAGCGGTGCAACAGCGCCCGCGGCAACCGTCCGCTGCGAGTCTTCGCCCGCGCGGTTGCTGAGTACACCCAGACCACCACGGCGGACGCGATAGTGCGCCACGCCGATAACTGCCGCCGCCGCCAGCTCGACGTGGCCGGGGCGAAAACCATCATGAGCCGCCGCGGATCATGGACCGCCGCGCTGGCAAACTAGGAGCTGAAAATGATAGACGCAGCCGAAATTCTGGGACTCGACGACAACGACACCGCCACCCTGGCCGCCTTCGTGGAGGGCTGGGACCAGGACGGCCTACTCCGCGACGAGGGCAACGACATCGCGGGCGCCGCCCGCATGGTCATGCGCGAGGACCGCAGCGAGGAGTGGATGATGGACGCCCTCAACGAGCACGGCGGACACATGGTCGAGGAGGCACTGTGTGCTTGTTTCCACGCCCTCGTGGCCAACAGGAGCTAAAATGTCATTTTACCTCACCCCGCAAAGCCCGACCGGTGCGACCAGTATCTACATCGGGGACACCCCCGAGGACGCCCGCAACACCCTGATGGAGATGGGCTACACCATGGACCAGGCCCTCGGCGCCGCCCTGGACGGGCGCGTGTGCTGGTACGAGGGGGACGACGTGGACCCCACCGCCAGCACCGAGGTCGCCCGATGACCACCCCCAAACGCAAACCCGGCCGGCCGGTGGGCACCCACCCGCCGCGCAAGTACACCGAGAGGCTCAACGTCTATTTCACCCCCGGCCAGCTCGCCGCGCTGCGGGCCCTGGCCCGGGAGGCCGCCCAGAGGGTGAGCGTCTATATCCGCGGGGCCCTCGGGCTGGAGGACACAAAATGACAAAAGAACAGCTAGCCAAAATGCCGACAAAGGCACAGGTGGAGGCCGCCTACATGGCGCTGGCCGGTGCGGGAGTGGAGGCCGTCGGTGATAGGAGCCTTGCAGTGCTGGCAGACATCCTTGTCGATGCCTGGCAGCGAGAGACCCCGATGTATAGTGGCGCCGAACAGTGGCTTGCGTGCTCGCTGGTGGTCGCCGCCGCGGATGCGCTGGAGTAGCCCCGCATAGCCCGCAAAAACCGGCGCCTGAAGTTCTCCATTTTCCAGCCCCCTCGGGGCCGCGCCCTCGGCGGCACCACGTACCCCCACTTGTAATGCCTCCACCACGGGCCCGCGCACTTGCACCGCCCGGCCTCGTGCCAGCGCCACCAGTACGCCAGGTCGGCCGCCCCCACGGAGAAGCTCACCTCTGGCCGCAAAAGTTCGCGCTCCCGGCCGCGGTACTCCGGGTGGCAGTGCCGGTGCACCTCCGTCTGCATGATCCCCCAGCTCTGGCGCCAGGTG
>ERZ891376.281-NODE-281-length-13499-cov-6.695998_pt1 | contig 13499 bp, 16 predicted proteins | sample MGYA00520906_ERZ891376 | MGnify/ENA primary metagenome ERZ891376 (study PRJEB32303, sample SAMEA104408695) | aquatic metagenome | biome: Brackish water; feature: Chemocline; material: water | place: Baltic Sea | collected 2014-10-18T08:59:00 | depth 139 m ...
ATGTGAAGGGGGGGGAAGCACTGCGACCCCCATTTGATTCAAGTCCGAAGCTCTGGCGGCGGTATGATCCGACGGTTATCAAGAATCTTTTTGAAATGGGCGTGGGTGCCGTGGGATTTGATTTCTGGTATTCACCCGCCAATGATGCGTCCGAGAAAAAGGCAACGGCCCGGTTTGTCGATAGTCTCAAATGGGCCAAAAAAAATGATTTTCCCGTTATTCTGGGCCAGTATCAAAATACTCAGGACCCGGCGATTTACAGCCAGGCCGATTGGGGGTTTATCTCCGTATACAGGGATTTAACCTGGATTAACGAGGTCATGTACTTGAATGCCTGGGACAAGATGGCGGTATCGGGGGCCGTGGTGGAGCGCCCTGGTTTTTTTGTACAGGTATTGGCGGAGAAATTGAGGATGAAACCTGTTTTGGGTGCCGGCGGGGTAAGGCTCATTGGACGGCCGATCCCAAAACGCCTGTGGTTGGCTTTTGCCGAGACTCCTTTTGCGAGCGTGCCCTATCACGAAGTTTACAATGGGTGGGCGGATAAGAAGCTGTTCTCGGGGCGGATTGTCCTTATCGGCATGGGGGGGAACGAAACGGATTATTTCCATGTTCGGTACAGCCCCACCGATTTTACGCCCAATGACAGATCGGATGGTTATGGAATGCCGGGTGTCTTCCTCTTCGCCCACGCCATCAATCAGATTATTCAAGGCTATTATCACACCGAAATAAATGATGAATGGACGTTGCCTGTTTCAGGGCAAGGGATTTCACTCTTTCGTCTGGAGAGTCTCTTTTATCTCTTGATTGAAACTATCGGTACATGTCTGCTACTCTATGGGGTATTCGTTTTTGTCCGAAAAAGGGGGGGGCGTTTGGTAACCCTTTTTTTTATGGGGTTGTCAACAGCAGCGCTTATGGCGGTACTGGCCTTTGTTCCGGTGCTCTTCGGGTTGGCCAACTTTTTCCTTGCAGCCCTTGTTTTTTCGCTGCTGTCTGTGTGGAAAATGAAAAACCGGAAACTGCCTTGAGGTGTTTTTTATGGTGATAAGGCAATGAAAGGGGGGTAAAACATGGATTCTAGAAAATTGAGAGGGGTTTTGGCTTTGCTGTGTGTCATGGTTTTGTGGGCGTTTCAGGGATTCGCTGCAGAAACGACCGGCAAACAGGATCAAGTGAATTCAGGAATGATTGAAGTTGAATGCAACATTTCAGGTTTGGAACTGCACCTTTGCCCGCAGGAAAAGTACCAGAAAAAGGAAACAAGTGTGTTTTTTGGACTGATCAAATCGGAGAAGCGCCTCTGTTCAGGGGGCGAGATTTCTCTGGGTGAGACCCCCGTCGGACCGGTTTACGTGCCGCGCGGGAAATACGTGTTGTTGATCCCTCAGGGTTACCGCTGGGAGCATGCCGGCCCCATTGAGATCGACGTGGAGACCGGAAAAAGAAATTATTTTCTTTTAAAACTCTTCAGCAGCAGGGCCGAAGGACATGGCGATGACCAAGGTGCCGACGGGGGCGGGGGCGGCAGCGCCGGGGGGGGGCGCCCTTGACTATTTGCTGGTGTTATCCATTAAGGGTCGGCATGTTTCGGTGTTCCACCATGATACATCGGTTCATGACCACCTCGATGCCGGCCTCCCGGGCTTTCGAGGCCGATTCGTTGTGAACGATACCCAATTGCATCCAGATGGTTTTGACCCCGATTCGGATGCACTGTTCCACCACCGGCGGAACACGGGTGAGATTGATGAAGAGGTTGGCCACATCAAAGGCAAATGGGATGTCTTCAAGGGACTTGTAGCAGGTTCTTTCCAGTATTTGCTCTTGGCCCGGGTTTACGGGGATTACGTCATAACCCTGTTCCAAGAGGTATCGGGCGACCTTGTTGCTGTCCCTGGATGTTTTGGGGGAAAGCCCCACGATGGCAATCCGCTTTGAATCTTTCAGAATTTTCTCTATGTCCTTTGAAGGTGGCATGTAATCGGGCATTTCGCATTGGGCAGTTTCCATAAGCATCCTATTTTAAAAGGTTCTTTACGGTTTCCGCTTTTTTCTTTACATCCATGGCTTTTTTGACCCCCGGGACCTGCTCCATAACCTTGTCGATCACCTTGCTTTCCATGGTGCTTTCCAGGGTTGGTTCTTTTTCCATTTGAGGGGCTTCGATTTTCTTCCCGGATTCTTCTTCGGAGGATTTTTCCGGCTTCAATTCTTTTTTGATATTCTTAAATTCCTTGATGGCGCCGCCGAGACCCTTACCGATATCCGGAAGGCGTTTGGCGCCAAAGATCAGGATGACAATGATGGCAATGATGATCAGTTCCGTAGGACCAAGCCCGAACATGTTTGACTCCTCATGATTGAAAACCGTCTATTCAAGACCCAAAAATTGAACAGCATCTTCATTTTCTTCCCGTGCTTCTATATGCCCGATGCAGTACGCCGCTTCTCCCATGGCTTTCAGCCTCAGGAGTATCTCATCGGTTTCTTCTTCATTGACAACGATCAGGAGCCCCAGGCCGTTGTTAAAGGTCAGCATCATGTCATGATCTGAAACATGGCCGGCTTTCTTGATGTATTGAAATACGGGGTGGGGAACCCAGGCGGTGGTGTCAATGATGGCTTTGCAGCGAGACGGCAATATGCGGGGAGGGTTTTCGATGAGCCCGCCACCGGTGATGTGACTGATGCCGTAGAGATGAAAATCCCTCCTGAGGTTGCTGATGGTTCTGGCGTATATACGGGTGGGTTCAAGCAGCTCCTCCCCAAGGGTTCGGCCAAAATCAGGCACATAGTCGGAAACGGACATTTTCAGGTCATCGAAGAAAATCTTCCGCACCAGTGAATAACCGTTACTGTGAAGTCCGCTGGAACCGATGCCGATCAGTCGATGGCCTACGGCAATCTCGCTTCCGTCCAGCAGCTCTTCGTTATCGGCCATGCCCACCACGAATCCGGCCAGATCGTATTCGCCTTTTGCGTAAAACCCGGGCATTTCAGCGGTTTCCCCTCCGATGAGTGAGCATTTGGCCTCCAAGCACCCGGTTGCAATTCCTTTCACGATTTCAACAGCCTTTTTTTCATCCAGAACGCTCATGGAAATGTAGTCGAGGAAAAAAAGTGGAGATGCGCCTTGTACCACGATATCGTTGACACACATGGCCACAAGATCCAGTCCCACCGTATCATGTTTATCGAGCATGAAAGCAATTTTGAGTTTTGTGCCGACCCCATCGGTGGAACTGACCAGAACAGGATTGTTGATGTGTTGAAGAGAAAGCGAAAAAAGGCCGGCAAAACCACCTATATTTGTGATAACACCGGGGGTTTGCGTCTTGCTGACAATGGGTTTTATCAGCTCTACAAACCTATTTCCCGCTTCGATATTGACGCCTGCTTCGGCGTATTGGTCCTTTTTTTTATCGGGTTTTGAGGGGCTCATTATTTTTGACTCCGTCACTCAAAATTTTATCAAACCCTGAGCCTGAATAATAATTGCTAAAGCGGAAATAACTGCTCAACTCTTTGGGCAAGCATAATGTCCCCGGCAGCTTTAAGTTGTCCGCCCATAAATGCCTGCATGCCGTTGATCTCTTTGTTGATCATACCGAGCCATGTTTCAGCTGACATGGTAAGTGTTACGGTGGGTTCGGCGTGGGACCCTTCAACAATTTCACAGGTTCCGTCTTGGATGACAATATTCCAGTTTCCCCCATCATCCCCGGTTATTTCAAATTGAAACACTGCGTTCAAACCCTGAGCAGCATCGGTATCAAACACCTCGGGCATTTTGTCGAAGACATCTTTGACGTTAGCGATTGTCATTTTGTATTTTCCTCCTTGATTCTCATTTTTTTCATACCGGATATAACTAGCAAATGATGTTATTGTCAATCAATATCAACACACAATGAAAATTCTCACATTCACCCCGATGTTTGCAACTGATTGGTGGCTAAACAGGTTGTCGATAAGTGCATCCCTTTTAGAAAGATTGATGGGTTTGTGATTTTTCTTGCAATATACCCATACGTGTGTTAGAAACGCGCATTTCGCCCCCGAGGATACGAAGGTCCATGAAGCGTAAAATGCCTCGAATTACAGCGTTTTTGGGTAAGGATACGGCTTTTGAGGGAACGTTGACGTTTACAGGTGGTCTTCGCATCGACGGTCGTTTTCAAGGGGAGATCTCCACCGGAGGAACCCTGATTATAGGAGAGACCGCCGTGATCCGGGGTGACATCCATGCGTCATGTGTTTTAGTCAGTGGTGAGATTCACGGCAATACCGTTGCGGATGAGATGATCGAGATTTTCACACCCGCCAGGATTTTTGGGGATATTCAGTCCCCGGAGATTATCATGGGTGCAGGTGCTGTTTTTGAGGGTAAATGTCAGACTGAAAACGGTTAATCCGCGTTCTCGGTCCGGCGGTGTATGCTTTTAAAAAAAAAGTTTTTGACAAGCACCGTTTTTTTTTGTAAAAGGCCTTACTTTCGTGTGAAGCGGCTCCGATCGGAAATAATTTTAAACCTAAAACCCATGAAAATCGTGATGAAAGGATGCGGCTGATATGCTGAGCATAGACGGTACACTGATTCTTCAAATAGCTAATTTTCTAGTTCTTCTCGTGGTGATGAATATCATCCTCTATAAGCCGATACGTGGGATACTGGCAAAAAGGGATGAGGAGATGGATTCCCGCCAGAAAATGATTGATGATTACCAGGGCCGCGTAAAGGATAATGAGGAAGCTATTGAAAGCGGTATGGTTGCGGCCAGGAAGGAAGGCTATCAGGAAAAAGAATCTTTGAAAACCCTGGGACAAGAAGAAGAAAAAGGGGTTCTTCAGGAAGCCGGTGCTGCCGTGGAGAGAAAATTGACGGCTGCAAAACAGGAGATTGAGATCAAAATATCATCCGCCAGAGAGACCTTGGAGAGCGAGATTTCCGGTTTTTCCGACGAGTTGGCTGAAAAGATACTGGGAAGGAGCGTTCAATGATTCGCTTTGCAAGCAAGAAAGGGGAGACATTCCTGATTGTTGGTATGACGCTGTTGTTCGTGATTGCTTTTTGTGGCCTCGCCCTTGCGAGTGGTGGTGGCGCATCAGATAGTGGCGGTCACGACCAGATGATGAACCTGTTTTATCGCATTCTCAATTTTACCCTTCTGGTGATCATCCTCGTGGTGGTGGTTAAAAAAACTTCCATGTTACGCTTTTTCGGGGAGCGGAAAGATGAAATCAAGAAAAAGCTTGAGGATTTGACAAAAGCGCGTCAGGCAGCCGAAGACCGCAGCCGGGAGCTTGAGACAAAACTTGGGGAATTTGAAGTTCAGAGAAAAGAGATCCTCGAACAGTTCAGGGCTGAAGGCGCCAAGGAAAAAGCGCGAATTATCGCCGAAGCCAGGGAGCGGGCAGCGCAGCTTATCAGTCAGGCTGACCACACCATCGAGCGTGAGATTCAAGGCGCCACCGAAAGGTTGAAACAGGAAGTGGTTGAAATGGCCGCCCTGCGGGCGGAAGAAATTATCGTCAAAGGGATAAAAGACAGTGATCAGGACCACTTGGTGAATGAATTCATTAAAAGCGTGGAGAAACTACATTGACCGGTTCAAAGATTTCCAAAAGATATGCAAAGGCGCTGCTCAGTCTGGGGCAGGAAGACGGAAATTATGCGGAATACGGCGAGAACCTTAAGGAATTCGCCGGACTCTGTGCGGATAATCCGGAATTCAGAAAGGTGATCGGCAATCCGGTTTTTTCCGTGGATGATCGAAAAAAGGTGCTGAACGCCGTGTTGGAGAAAAGTGCTTTTTCCGAGTATGTCAAAAATCTTCTGCGGCTTCTCCTGGATAAAAACAGGATCGGGGGCATCGAAGATGTTTCAGACAATTACACACGACTTACCGACGAGATTTCAAACATTATCCGTGCTGACATTATTACGGCCAGACCTTTGAAAAATGAGGCAATGGACAAACTGGATGCTGTCCTTGCAAAAATCACTTCTAAGACGGTCAAAACGAACGTAGAAGAGGATGAGTCGCTCATCGGGGGGCTTGTCGTAAAAATAGGTGATTTGGTATTGGATGGCAGTGTCAGGGCACAGCTTGAAGGCCTAAAAGAATCATTAAAGAGGGGTGAATATAACTAATGGAGATCAGAGCTGCAGAAATAAGTGAGATAATCCGGGGTCAGATTAAAGACTATGAAAAGAAGGTCGAAGTTAGTGAGACCGGAACCGTCTTGTCTGTGGGTGATGGTATCGCTCGCGTATACGGGATTGAGAAGGTCATGGCCATGGAGATGGTGGAATTCTCCGGAGGCATATTTGGCCTTTGTCTTAATCTGGAAGAAGATAACGTGGGTGTCGCCATTATGGGCGATGACTCCAAAATTAAAGAAGGCGATACTGTCAAGAGGACCGGAAAGATTGCTGAAATCCCTGTGGGAGAGGCGGTTCTGGGTCGCGTTATTGACGCTGTGGGGCAACCCCTTGACGGTAAGGGACCCATTGAGGCCACCCAATTTAACCGGCTCGAGATGGTTGCGCCCGGCGTTATTGATCGGCAATCCGTTCACGAACCCATGTACACGGGTATCAAGGCCATTGATGCCATGACGCCGGTGGGAAGAGGCCAGCGTGAGTTGATCATCGGCGACAGGCAGATCGGGAAAACGGCCATCTGTGTGGACGCTATCATCAATCAGAAGGATACGGACGTTTACTGCATTTATGTGGCGACGGGGCAAAAAAAATCAACCGTGGCTCAGGTGGTCAACATCCTGGAGAAACACGGCGCCATGGAATACACAACGGTTGTGGCGGCTTGTGCCAGCGATCCAGCCACCCAGCAGTTTATTTCACCCTATGCCGGATGCGCCATTGGAGAATACTACCGAGACCAGGGAAAACATGCCCTGATTATTTACGACGATCTTTCAAAACAGGCAACAGCGTATCGTCAGGTTTCTCTTTTGCTCAAGCGGCCCCCCGGACGTGAGGCATTTCCAGGAGATATCTTTTACAATCATTCCAGGCTTCTTGAGCGCGCGGCCAAGGTTAATGATAAACTGGGTGCGGGTTCCCTGACGGCACTTCCGATTATCGAAACCCAGGCAGGTGACGTTTCCGCCTACATCCCCACCAATGTTATTTCCATTACGGACGGCCAGGTTTATCTTGAGCCGAATCTTTTCTTTTCGGGCATTCGCCCGGCCATTAATGTGGGTCTTTCCGTTTCCCGCGTGGGTGGTGCTGCCCAGACAAAGGCCATGCGAAAGGTTGCGGGTTCTCTAAAACTGGATATGGCCCAGTTCCGTGAATTGGAAGCCTTTGCCGCTTTCGGTAGCGATCTCGACAAAGCCACGCTGAAACAGCTGGATCGAGGCCGCAGACTGGTGGAAATCTTAAAACAGCCACAATTTCAGCCCATGAGTGCCGAGAAAGAAGTGGCGATACTGTATGCCGGTTCAAATGGTTTCCTGGACAAGTGGCCTGAAAATTCCGTTCTTGAATATGAAAAACAGATGCTTGAGTTTATGGGAAGCAAATATGCCGACATCCTGGCGGATATTAAGGAAAAGGGTGATATTTCAGAGGAAACGGACGGTAAACTGAAAAAGGCTCTGGGAGAATTTGAGGGAATTTTTCAACCTGCAGCCTGATTCGTCTTATTGTTTCGGACATGAAGGGGACGTAAACTTTTCGGATAACTAAAGAGAGAAAGGCCACATGGCAACCTTAAGCGATATTAAGCGGAAGATAGGCGCTGTTAAGAATACGCGGCAAATTACAAAAGCCATGAATATGGTTGCTGCTGCCAAACTCCGCGGCGCCCAGATGAAAATGGAGAGCTTTGAGCCCTACGCGTCCAAGTTTGCGGAAGTGCTTGGAAATCTGGCAAGCCGGATTGAACCTGATATTCACCCTCTGCTCGTGAAGAAGGAGAAGGTTTCCCGGGTTGAGTTGCTGCATTTTTCAGGCGATAAGGGCCTTTGCGGCAGTTTCAATACCAATCTGTTCCACCGGGCTGAAAAGTGGGTGAAACAAGAAAAGGATAGTGGCGTTGACATCGCTGTGACAGCGGTTGGAAAACGGGGACGCGATTATTTTAAAAAAAGAGGGTATGATCTCATTGGAAGCCATATCAATGCATACAGGAGTGTCGATATATCCTTTGTGAATCAAATCAGCAGGGGCATGATCGATCGGTATCTTGCAGACGAGGTGGATGGCGTCTATATGATTTACAGCCGTTTTCTCGGTATGGGCAAACAGGTGCCCACAGTGGTGAAACTGATTCCTGTTGAGCCGCCGGTTGTTGAAGCGGAAGAACAGTCCGGGGCTGAAGCAGAATACCTGTGCGAACCGAATCCCGAAGGGCTGATGATTGAACTTTTACCCAAACACGTTAATGTACAGATTTATAACGCATTTCTACAAAACGAAACAAGCGAGCATGCCGCGCGCATGGCGGCCATGGATAATGCTTCCAGGAATTGTGACGATCTTGTGGAAAGTCTTACCCTTGCATACAATAAGGCACGACAGGCGGCTGTTACTGCTGAATTGATGGACATTGTGGGTGGCGCTGCCGCCTTGAAGGGATAACGGTTTTAACCTTATAAGGAGGTCTTTATTTAACCATGAATGAGGGCAAATTAATACAAATCATTGGTCCGGTCGTCGATGTGGAGTTTGGTGATGGTGAACTCCCTGAAATCCTAACTGCACTCCTGATCAGCAACCCGGCAATCAACGACGTCGAGGATAATCTGGTTGTTGAAGTTGCCCAGCATCTGGGTGATAATGTGGTGCGCTGTATTGCCATGGACGTGACCGACGGCCTTGTACGGGGCATGCCGGTTAAGAATACGGGAAGTCCGATTATGATGCCCGTAGGGGATCCGGGTTTGGGTCGCGTTCTCAACGTGGTTGGAAGACCCGTGGACGGTCTGGGTCCCGTTGTGACGGAAGAGTACTATCCCATTCATCGTCCTGCTCCATCATTTGAAGAACAGGATGTGTCCGTAAACGTACTTGAAACCGGCGTGAAGGTTATCGATCTCCTGGTCCCATTCCCAAGGGGTGGTAAGATGGGGATGTTTGGTGGTGCCGGTGTCGGCAAGACGGTCGTTATGATGGAGATGATCCATAATATCGCCATGCAGCATGGTGGTATCAGTGTGTTTGCGGGTGTGGGCGAGCGCACGAGAGAGGGTAACGACCTTTACATGGAGATGAAGGAATCCGGGGTTCTCCCCAAAGCAGCGCTCATTTACGGTCAGATGACGGAGCCTCCCGGTGCCCGTGCAAGGGTTGCACTTTCCGCCCTGACGGCCGCTGAATATTACAGGGATGAACGGGGTCAGGACGTTCTCCTTTTTGTTGATAACATCTTTCGATTTACCCAGGCGGGTGCTGAGGTTTCAGCGCTCTTGGGTCGTACGCCTTCAGCGGTGGGTTATCAGCCCACACTGGGTACTGACCTGGGTGCCTTGCAGGAGCGGATTACTTCAACCACCAAGGGTTCCATTACATCGGTTCAGTGCGTGTATGTGCCTGCGGATGACCTTACGGACCCGGCGCCTGCAACAACATTTGCCCATCTCGACGGAACCGTGGTGCTATCAAGGCCGTTGACGGAATTGGGAATTTATCCGGCCGTGGATCCGCTGGATTCCGGTTCCAGAATTCTGGACCCGAACTATCTTGGCGAAGAACACTATCATACCGCAATGATGGTTCAGAGAACGCTTCAGAAATATAAGGAACTGCAGGATATTATCGCCATTCTGGGGATGGATGAGCTGTCCGACGAGGACAAACTGACCGTGGGTCGAGCACGCCGGATTCAGCGCTTTTTGTCCCAGCCGTTTCATGTGGCCGAGACTTTTACCGGAACGCCCGGGGCTTACGTGCCTGTTGCCGAGACCGTCAAGGGTTTCAAGGAGATTATCGAGGGTAAACATGATGATCTTCCCGAAGCTGCGTTTTATATGGTCGGCGGTATCGAACAGGTGAAGGAAAAAGCTGAGAAGATGGCCGGCAGCAATTAAAAGAGGGGATAATCCATGGGAAAGCTGCATTTGGAAGTCGTTACCCCTGAGAAGGTGATGGTAAGTCAAGAGGTGGATATTGTCGTTGCCCCCGGAAGCATGGGTGAATTCGGTGTTTTGGAGGGGCATGTGCCGTTTCTTTCAGGAATTGAGCCGGGCGAGCTGCGTTTTACAAGCGGTAGTCAAACTGAACGTTTTTTGGTGACGGCTGGGTTTTCCGAAGTTTCAGATAACAAGGTTTCGGTTTTGGTGGATGCGGCCGAAAAAGCCACAGAAATTGATACGGAACGCGCTCGGAAAGCCATGGAAAGGGCCAGGGAGAGGCTTGACATGGCCCGGGGTCGTGAAGATGTTGATTTTCTGAGAGCAGAAGCCGCACTTAAGCGTGCGATTCTTCGCATCAGAATATCGGAAAAGAAAATTTAGTTAAAAGAGAATAACCATTTCTAAAAAGGCAAGCGTGAACCCGCTTGCCTTTTTTTATGTATTGACCTTTCTTGATTTCAACGATAATATGTGAGCGATTGTATTAGGAACATCCTTTTGACCGAAAAATCAGGGGTGTAGGTAAATTGCCAGTGACGATTTAGATATTACTGGCTTTTTTAGATTGTTTGATATTGAAAGGGCTTGCGTGGCTATGGATACAGACGTTGATAACAAACAGTATAATGTTTGGGAATCTTCAAATCCGGAAGAAGAGGTTGATCAGTTTCAGCTACTTGAGGAAAAAGTCGACAGTTTTATCGAAAAAACTGTTGCTTTAAAAGGGGAAAATGCCGCCCTTGAAGAGAAATTGCGCATTGAGGAGGGGAAGGTCTCGGATTTGAATACTCAAATTGAGACACTACGTTCCGGAAGAAATGATGCTAAACAAAAGATCATGTCTCTTCTTGAGAAAATGGAACAGGTTTCCGGGTAGGGCTTTTTTTAGGAATTCTGATTGAAAAATGTTCAATGGGTCTGTTTCGGTGACGGAAAAATTTTTGTCCTAAATTTTTTAAAATTCATGCACCCTTGTTTTTTGTGAGGTGCCTGGTAACCCCGGAGATATGGAAAATCCAATTAGAATCAGGATCCTGGACAATGAATACCTGCTAAGGAGTGATGAAGATCATGAGCAGGTAAATGAAATTGCGAAACTGATCAATGATAAGTTGGATGAGGTTAGGAAAAACTCTCATAAGCTCTCCGAAGGTAAAACTGCCATTCTGGTCGCATTTGATATCGCTGGAGATTACCTCCGGTTGCTCAAAGAGCGAGATATTTTATTACGAGATGTGCAGGATCGTTGCCGGTTAATGAATCGGCAGATTGAATCATTGGAATAAGGAATCGTTATATTTCTTACCTTGTGGGGTCATTTTTGTTTTACGAATAGTCTCCGTCAGGGTAATTACAACGCCCGATTTATTTGATCGGGATTTATATATATGAGGGTTTGGGAATACTCGGGAAAACACACATAACGTGATGATATATGTTAAGTGAAATGATATTATTGTTAAAATTGACTGTTAGCAATATGGATTTGACAATGATCTCGTAAACGGATCTTATATGTCTTTCTGCTTGTTGGAGAATGTCGTGAAGGTCCGTGTTTTCCTCCCATTTTTAATTCTGGATATTTTTTCCTGAATGTTCCCTTCTTTTACCTCAGATGATCGCATTCTGTAAGCGGTGTCATTTTCTTTAAGCCATGTGTAGACCCATGCGGGTGAGGGAGTTTAGCCCCGTTTAAACTATTTGTTTGGGTTAACATATCGGTTTTGATGGACTAGGAGACACATGCCCTCCATACAAGCGGATTTCGGGAGCAGGAAAAAAATATGAGCTCATTATATATGATAGTGATAGGTGCGGCGGGGCTGATCGTTGGAGTCCTTTGTGGTTTTCTGGTTCGAAAGAAACTGGTTGAAAGTCGGATAGAAGCCATCGAAGAGTATTCCAGGAAGGTGTTGGCTGAGGCTCAAAAAGAGGCCAAGACTACCAAACGGGAAGCCGAACTTCAGGCCAAGGACACCCTGTACCAGATGAAGGTTGAATTTGAAAAGGAGAGCAAGGAAAAGAAAGATGAAGTGGTGGCTCAGGAAAAGCGTCTTAGTCAGAAAGAAACCCATATCGACCGCAAAATTGAGCAACTTGAAAAAAGGGAAGATCGCATCGCTGATAAAGAAAAGAGTGTTAGTCGAAATGAGCGAGATGTTCAGAAAAAGGAAGAGGAATATAATACGCTTATTGCCGAGCAGCGTAAAGAGTTGGAAAGTATGGCCGGTATGTCGGGTGAAGAGGCAAAGCAGCTTCTGATTAACTCCATGGAGATGGAGGCCAAGCACGATGCTGCCAAAATGATCAGACGCATTGAAAATGAAACCAAAGCTGAGGCGGATAGAAAAGCGCAGGAAATTATCGCATTGGCGGTCAAAAGATACTCTGGAGATTATGCTGCCGAGAAAATTGTTTCCGTGGTCCATCTTCCCAGTGAAGAGATGAAAGGTCGAATTATCGGAAGAGAGGGGCGGAACATTCGGGCTATTGAAGCTGCCACCGGAATTGATTTGATTATAGATGATACGCCCGAGGCGGTTATTTTATCAGGTTTTAATCCGGTGAGAAGACAGATTGCAAAAATTTCTCTTGAGAGATTGATTGAGGATGGCAGGATCCACCCGGCACGCATCGAAGAGGTCGTGGCAAAAGCGAGTAAGGAAATTGAAAACAGCATGAAAGAGGCGGGGGAGCAAGCCACCTTTGATGTTGGCGTGCATGGGATTAATCCGGAACTTGTAAAGCTCATCGGGCGCCTCAAATACCGGTCTAGTTATGCTCAGAATGTATTACAGCATTCCATGGAAGTGAGTTTTCTTTGCGGAATCATGGCGGCTGAACTGGGGATTAATGTGAAACAGGCGAAACGGGCCGGTCTGCTGCATGATATCGGAAAGGCTGTGGATCATGAAGTTGAGGGGCCACATGCAACCATTGGCGCGGACCTCGCGAGGCGCTACGGTGAATCGGACCTGGTGGTTAACGCCATTGCAGCGCACCACGAAGATGTGGAGATGGCGTCTGTTCTCGATGTGCTGGTTCAGGCATCCGACACCCTTTCCGGGGCCAGGCCCGGCGCACGTCAGGAAATGCTTGAAAGCTATGTTAAAAGACTTGAAAAACTGGAAACAATTGCCATGTCATTTCGCGGTGTAAGCAAGTCTTTTGCCATTCAGGCCGGCCGTGAGATCCGAATCATGGTGGAAGGGAAAATCGTAAGTGATGATCAGTCCAATGTGCTCTGTAGAGATATCGCAAAGAAAATTGAAAAAGAATTAACCTATCCGGGGCAGATCAGGGTCATTGTAATCCGTGAGACCCGCGCTGTCAGTTACGCCAAATAGTGCCCATTCACAAATGGCCAATTTTTCCGATTTCGGCAT
>ERZ891376.287-NODE-287-length-13400-cov-7.640614_pt1 | contig 13400 bp, 9 predicted proteins | sample MGYA00520906_ERZ891376 | MGnify/ENA primary metagenome ERZ891376 (study PRJEB32303, sample SAMEA104408695) | aquatic metagenome | biome: Brackish water; feature: Chemocline; material: water | place: Baltic Sea | collected 2014-10-18T08:59:00 | depth 139 m ...
TTGATTTATCTGAGCTTGCTGTTGATTTCTCTGGGCTTGCTGTTGATTTATCTGGGCTTGCTGTTGATTTATCTGGGCTTGCTGTTGATTTATCTGAGCTTGCTGTTGATTTATCTGAGCTTGCTGTTGATTTCTCTGGGCTTGCTGTTGATTTATCTGGACTTTGTGTTGGTTTAGCTGATTTTGTTGCATAAAGACAGTATGCTTTATGTTATTTAGTCTCAATAAGTTATAACTCCATCTAATAAACCAACCTAAAAATGGGATGGATTTTAATAACTGTTTTAAACTTTTTGGTTCTTTTATTTTACTTTGTATCGGTTGTGTGTAAAGTACATTCTCGTCATTTACAATTAACTTAATAAGATAGGGTGAATTTTTAGAGTATATGTATTTGCCATTTACTTTTATGTCGAATGCAATGTCATAGATGCCATCTTCTAACCCAAATGAAACTATAGGAACTTCTATGAGAAATTCTTGATATGGTTCTTTGCTGAGTGGACTTAAACTCTCTACGTTTCTGATTTTGTTATGTAATAAAACTATCACCTCTATCTCTAACTCTTTATCTTGTAGGTTTAGTAGTTTGCAGTTTAGTTTTAACCTTTTATTTGAGTTTTTTGCAACAACTATTGTATATGGAATACTTGAGAAATAGAGTTCTACTTCTTCATTTTTAAAAGGTACGACTCCGTGAACCAAATTTTGTGCTGAAAGTAGCGGAAGGTTTTGCTTGAACATTTCACTTGATTTTAAAAATGGCTCTATTTGCTTTTGTTTAAGGGCAAGCTTCTCTTCATATGTATTGGATTCATTAAAAAATTTGCTCTCATAAACTTCTTTATAATAATTTTCAAATGAGATTTCTTGTGGAAGATAAAGAGATTCCCAATCAGATGGATTATTTGGCCAATTTAGTGTTTGGAACACCTGCTTGTTAAAAGTGCTTGGGTAGAGAGATGCTGCATAGTTAAAGTATATGCTCCATTCGTCAATAGCCATAGTCAGGCCAATGTTGAAAAACTTGTTTACCGCTTCTTGAAATATGGCTTTGTTAATGATTTGTGGTGCATGCGATGAGTATGAAAGCAGTTCGTACTTTTCGTTACTTAAAACTGATTTCATATTTTGTTGGCCTATGTCATACTCCGTGTCTTTATGATTCCATTCTAGCAAGTTGTAGAAGTAGTAACAGTTGTAACTGCCATCTTTGTTTATGAACTTCTCAATGGTGATTGGTTTTAATGGTCTGTTATCGTCATCTAGCATAACAAATTCATCGTCTAAAATATTTAGATTGACTAGAGATGCTCTTAATAACCAATTTTTACTTTGGTGGTCTTTTTTATGAAAATCTATTGCGTAGTCGCCTAAGATGCTGGTTTCGTCTATGATAGTAATCTTCTTAGTTGTTTGTAACAGCTTGAACTCTTTTATGAATTTTGGAGCTGTTATGATGATGTATTCTTTTACAAAATCTACATATTTATCAATAGCTATGATGGTGTGTTGAATATTTTCCAGTTCTATAGATATAAAAACAAATTGTAGTTTTTTTTGATGATGTTGCTTTAGTGCAATTGATTTATCGTAATTTAGAAAAACATCAATAATGGAGTTTGCCATTGCGTCCCATGATGTTGGCTTATAATTTTGTTTGATATATGCTTTTTTTTGGTTATAGAGATTTATGTTGTCACAATACAGCGAGATAATATCCACTAATTCGTTTTGTGAGTTAAAGGTGAGATAATCTGCAAAGTCTCTTCCCACTTCATACATGGAGCTATTTTTTGAAGCAATAGTAATATTGGTGTGGTTGAGAGATTCAGCTATTGGCAAGCCATAACCTTCGTACTTGGAGAGGTAGGTTACTATAAAAGCATTTTTATAAAAGTGGTTTAGTGTGTCATCATCTATATTATTTAGCCAATAAAGTTGTTTATCTTTTAGTGGATGTGTGTTTATCTTGTTAATGAACGCATCTACTTTCCAGCCTTGTCTGCCAATAAAGATTAGATTTAAATCTGGATATTTGTTCGCAAGTATTTCAAAAGCTTGCAGTGTGTCTGCTTGGTTTTTTCGTGGTTCTATTGTGCCTACAAAAAGAATATATTTTTTTTGTAGAAGATTTACTATGGTTGGGTCTATGATCTCTTTTTTGGTTTGTAAAAAATCTGAGCCTAAACCTGTAACTCTAGTGGGAATATTTCTAGTAATACCTAAAGATTTTTTGTAGCTCATGTAATCATGTTGTGCTGAAGCTGAATCAAAAAAGACCATATCTGAGTGCTTGTATGTAGCCATTAAAAAAGAAGAAAAATTTTTTACCGTTTCTTCATGTGCGTATTGAGGCATAATAATGGGAACTAGGTCATAAATATAATTGAAGATTAGAAAACCTTTATTTTTTAGAAGCGGGTATAGGTCTGCTCTTTTTAGCGGCGTATTCCACAGTGCATCAATTTCAAAAAAGATTGTTGTTTTAGTTGATTGAATGGATAAAATATCTATAGGTATATTTTTTGTAAAGATGAAATTTGTTACATCGGCTAGAAATGCTTTTACCTCATCTATATCAAGTAGCTCTAAGGTATTCGTATCTATGTTATATGTTAAAATTTTGTATCTAATTTTTTCTTGATTTGATACTGCTCTTTGTAAAAATTCTTTTACAACTCTCTGGATTCCTGTGTTTGCTCTGCCTCTGTTTAGTTGTGTGATGTCGATATATATAGTCATTTGGTATCTTTTCTTTTCTCAATTTCGATTTTAATGTTATCTAAAAAATCACTTTTATAAATATTTTGTATATTATTTGAACTATCTGCTACATAAGAAGTATTTCTTAGCTTCTGAAGTTTTGATTTTAATAATGTAAACCTCTTTAAAACTTTTTTTGCAATTTCTTTTAAAGTTGCATTATAGGACAATTGTATGAATAAAGTTTTTAAAATATTTTTCATACTATAAGTAAATCTGGTGACATTGTTGTACCATCTCCAAAATGTATATTTTCTATATTTTTCATGTTTGCTCCAAATGAAGAAGCTGTTAGGGAATAACTAGCATCCTCTAAATATATTAAGCTTATATCTTGAGGTAATAAATTTAAATAAAGTGTATCATTTCCATAGCCGCCATCGACATAATCGTAGCCACCATTTCCCAAATAGATATGATCATCTCCTGCTGCTGTATTGATGTTGTTATTTACTTCATTATCTGTAACTGTATCATTGCCTGAACCTGTCATGATATTTTCTATGATAGTGCCTGTTGCTATTGAGAGATTATCTTTTCCCGTGTATAAATTACTGCTATCATATAGAGCTGTTATGTTATCTGCTATCCACTGCGCATGTTCTGCTTTGTTATTTTGGATTGCTATAGTTTGGTGATATGCTATAACATCATTTAAGCTTTGTTCATCCGCACTGTTTATTGAACCTGCTCTTAAATCTATTGTGCTGGAGCCTGTAGTGTTTGACAGGTCAATGGTATCTGTTCCACCTGCATCCCAAATAGTTTGAATAGTATAATCTAAATATGAGGTTGTATATGTATTGTCTTGTGTATTGGTATTTGTGTTAACTCCATAGATTGATTGAAGTGCTGCTACATCATAAAGTGAATAAAAATTTGGGTATAGTATTATGTAGTCCATAAATATTTGACTACCAGCAAATGACAATGAAGGAATATAGCTGTTTATACTTGTATATGACATAATAGAATGATTTACATCATCAAGTACTGTTGGCAGAGTGTGTGGAACTTCAAATGGATGTTTTAGTCCTAAAGCATGACCTAGTTCATGCAGTATAGTTGTATAGCCATTTTGCCCTGCTTCTAAACCATAATTATTAGTTGTATTGAAATCTGTATTTAAAAATACATCTCCAAAATAATCATAATTTGTACCTGGCATAAAAGAAAAACCTGCAGTATTTGTATCCATATTTACTAAATTAAATTGTATCATTCCGCCTGAGGAGACTTCCTGTAAGGTTATGCCTAAAAGTTCATTCACACTGTTCATCGCTAAATTTACTGCATTTTGCTGTTCTGTGCTTAGAATCTCCCATCCCTGAATTAATTCATTATTTGGATAGCTGTAATAATCTGTAGGTATAGTGTAATTGAAACTGTATGTTATGGTATCTAAAGTCTCCCCCCAATGGACACTAGAATCTAATGTTAATACGCCGTATGTATCGAGATTGCTTATTGCTCCAAGTCCATTTAGTTGATTTGATAACATCTGTGAAGATAGAGGAATCAGATTTGTCTTAGCTGTAGCTACTGTTGTATAATCATCGGTAACTGTTAAAGAACCATTAAAAGACATAGAGGTTGCATAGTCAGCCGGCACAATTGCAATCGTATCGGCAGCATAATCTGAAATCTCTACTCTGTTAGTAAATTGGTTGTAAGCAGCTACTGTAGCTGAATCTGTTGCATCATAATTGAGAGCACCTGGAGCATATGTAGAGATAGCATCAACCAAACCAGAAACAACTTCACCTCTTGTATAAGTTGCTAAAAGATTTACCCAGTAAGCAATACCAGCAGCATCTTGTTCAACTGTCTTGTTTAATGTGTTTAAATATATATGTTCTACAAACGCTTGATTACTATCTAAAGATGTACCAAAATATGCAGCTGCATCTGCTGTTGCTAACATTTCATCTGCTATTTGTGCAGAAGATAGATTTAAGCCTTTCCAGTAGGCATTACCACTGCCTTCAGATGCCCGGTTGAATATAGAAACATATAGTTGAGAAACTTGTGTTTTTATCACCTTTTTTCCTCTATGTCCATTTTAAAATTTATCTTAGGCTTTAATTGACAGAGTCCTATAAATTGTTCTTGAGCAAAACCTGCTACTTCAAAATTACAAGCATTATCTAACCAATGAGAACAATTGTCAAGATGTGTATCATCAGAATGTACGGCTGCTGTGGTACTATACTTTCCAATTCCAATATTTAAGGGCATTTCAAAGCTACACAAATATTCTTTATTTGCTTCAAAATTTACATCTAACTTATGATGGAAAGTATTTGTACCAAAAATATCTTGACCAAATTTATCTTTTATTATTATACCTACCGTCATTTTTGGCATATCTTTTTTAGTATTAATATGAACGCTTATAGTTGCTTTTTCGCCAGAGCTAATGATGTTTGAATTTGATTTTTCACCTTTTATAATTACTTTTGATATCATTACATCTAATGTACCGAAGGAGCTTTTTTTGTCATTTTTAATGATTATTTTCTCTTCATGGTCATTAAGTTTTGAGATAAGATAGTTATAATTATTTACAACATCCTCTGGATTTCCCTCATTTACTATTACACCATGATTTAGTAGAATTACTCTATCACATAAAAGTTTTAATGAATTGAGATCATGCGAAACATAAATAATAGACATATTTTTTTCTTTTCTCTGTTTTAGTGCTTTTGTACATTTAGCAGAAAAATGAGCATCTCCAACCGAAAGAGCTTCATCGACAATTAAAATTTTAGGCTCTGAAAATATTGCTATAGAAAAAGCTAAACGCATCTTCATTCCTGATGAATATGTTCTAATAGGCTCATAAATATAGTCACCAAGTTCACTAAAGTCTATAATATCTTTGATAGATAAATCTAGAGCTTGTTTACTCATGCCTATAAGTGTACCATTTAAGTAAATATTGTCATACCCATTCATTTGAGAATTAAAACCAGTACCCAATTCAAGCAGAGCGGTTACTCGACCATGGCGAGTAATGTTACCCGATGTTGGAACTACTACTCCTGCTATAATTTTTAAGATAGTTGATTTACCAGCCCCATTAACTCCAATGATTCCTAATGTCTCGCCCTCTTTTAAATCGAAAGATATATTTTTATTGGATACAAACTCTCTGTGGTAAGATTTTTTAAAAAAAATCTCTTTTAATCTGTCAAGATTACTTTTATATATTTTATATATTTTTGTTATATCTTTAACTTCAAGGACTTTTTTAAGACTCGGCATTAAATAATGTCCTTAATTGTGCTTATCATTTTTTTATAGAGGTATGCAGCTAAAATAAGTGTTACGGATGTTATTAAAAAAATGGTTAAAAGATCGCTTAAAAATGGTGCTTTTGCAAATAGAAAAATATCTTGATATAGGTGTACAAAATGATAAAATGGATTGTAAACCAATATAAATGGGTATTTGTTTGCTATCATCTCTTTCATGTAGATGATTGGTGTCATCCAAAACCAAAGTTGAATAACAATCGGAACAGCCTCTTTTAAATCCTTAAAAAATGGTACAAATAATGAGATAATAACACCTAAAGCAAATACAAACAATGTTTGCATTAGCATAATGGGAATCATCCATAAAAAAGTCAAGTTAACGGTGTAGTCTATTATCAATAAGAATATAATTCCAAGAGAAATTGATAGCATGAATAGTGAAAATTCTGTAATAACTATGCTTAAATGAAAAACATACATTGGAACATTTATTTTTTTGATTAAATTTGATTTATCGGCAATAGAGTTACTTAATCTACCCAATATTGTACTAAATGAAAGCCACGCAAGAAGTCCAGGTACAATATATATACTATATGCGTAACTACTTTCTACGATATTCATTTTCATCTTCATAAAATCGGAAAATACAACAGTATATATAAAAATAGTAATAACCGGCGAGAGGATATACCAAAGCTGACCAAGTCCAGTCCCTACATATCTTTCTCTAAAATCTCTTTTGGCAAAACTAAAAGCCAGCAAAATATTGTGTTTCAATTATAACCTTTTAAAATCGTCTTCAATTCGAACGATATCATCTTCCCCAAGATAGTCACCTATTTGAGCTTCTATCATAATTACCGGGACTTTGCCTTCATTTGCCAGTCTATGAATATCACCCATTTTAATATACGTTGATTCGTTTGCTCTAAGTATAAATGTTTTATTCTCTACAGTTACTGTAGCTGTGCCGCTTACAATAATCCAATGCTCATTTCTATGGAAGTGTTTTTGTAGTGAGAGCCTTTTGCCAGGCATAACTTCTATCCGTTTTATCTTATATTTTGGGCTGTCTTCGAGTATAGTGTATGTTCCCCATGGGCGATGAGCTGTTAGGTGGATATTGTGCAGTTCAGTATTTTTTCTAATCTCTTCGACCACTTTTTTGACTTTTTGTGATGAGCCTTTTTTTGAGATGAGAAGGGCATCGCCTGTATCAACAATGATTAAATTCTCTATATCAACAGTAGCAATTTTTCTTTCATTTCCATAAACGAAATTGTTTTTACTATCAACAGATATATAATTTGGATTTATCGTATTTCCGTTTTCATCTTTTGGTAACTCTTCATCCAATGCATCAAAGCTTCCCAAATCCGACCAGCCTATGTCTGAAGCGACTACTTTGACTTTTGAACTTTTTTCCATGACCGCGTAGTCGATGCTGTCCTCGGGGATAGCCTGCATGTCTTTGTGTGCTATGCGTATCATGCTGTCTGTTTGGTACTTGCTTGCGCTTAAGGCTTGTTTGCAAGCCTCGTAAATATCGGGAGAAAATTTTTGCAGCTCTTCTAAAAAAACTCCGGCTTTAAAGCAAAACATACCGCTGTTCCAGTAAAAATTTCCGGCATCTACATACTTTTGGGCTGTTTGAACATCCGGCTTTTCATGGAAGGCTTTTACGTCATGTCCCTTGGACTCGATGTAACCATAACCAGTCTCCGGATACTCTGGTGTTATGCCAAAGGTTACTAAGTTGCCTGTTTCTGCCAAGATTTGAGCTTCTTGCAAGACTTTTAGATAGGCATTTTGATTTTTTATAAGATGGTCAGAAGGTGTAACAAGCACAATCTGTTCAGGTTCAAGAGCTAAACATGCGAGTGCAATAGCTGGAGCGGTGTTTCTGCCAACGGGCTCCAATAAAAAGTTAGCACTATCAGTTTTAACTTGATTTGGACTCTTATGCAGCTCTTCAAGTTGATCTACTGCTAAAAAATACTGTTCAGCATTTGAAACAATAAACTGCTTAGTACATACAGTTTTATTTCGTTTGACAGTAAGCTGAAAAAGCGATTCGCCATCAAACAGTTTAACAAACTGCTTAGGCATAAGTGTACGACTGATAGGCCAAAGTCTTGTACCATTGCCACCGCATAAAATTATATTTGTCATTTTGCTCACTTCATAAATATTACTAATTTTGCCGTATTTTACACGCTTTTACTTTCATTTTGCATTAAAATAAGTGATGATGCTTACCTCGCACCGACTTTTAGTAAGACAACTTTGATTGTTTTAATCAATATAACAAAGTCTGCCCATAATGACCAGTTCTTTATATACCAAATCTCAAGTTCATTTCTCTCTTGAAAAGTAAGGTTATTTCTGCCACTTACCTGCCAAAGCCCTGTAATTCCCGGATTTACTTTTAGTATAAAGTGTTGATTGCTTCCAAGCTTGTCAGATTCATTTTTCATGTATGGTCTGGGACCGACTAAACTCATCTCACCTTTTAGTACATTTATAACCTGAGCCAACTCATCAAGCGATGTTGCTCTTAAAATCTTACCAATTTTTGTAATACGGGGGTCATTTTTATATTTATGATATTTTTCATAATATTCTACTTCATCCGGATTATTTCTTAAATATTTTTGCAGCAGTTCATCTGAGTTTTCATACATAGTTCTGTATTTATAACATACAAAGTCATTATCGTCTTTCCCTAATCGGTATTGCTTAAAAAATATGGCTCCTTTTGAATCCAATCTTATAGCTAAACTAATCATAAAATGGATTATTATAAACAGGGGCATCATCAATAAAGTAAAAAGATAGTCAAAAATATTTTTTATCCATATATTTCTTCTGATTAACAGTTTGTTTTCAATTTGAATGGTGTTATATCGTATGTTTGAATATTCCATAATATTTGAGTTTGCAAAGTTTACACTTGTTACATATGGCACTATATAAACTGAACTTTTTTTATCTAAATATTTTGTAATTTCTCTATTTATTTCTTCAATTGTCATTGTTTTTGAGGTTATTATGACTGTATCGTACTCTTTATCACTGTATTCCATCCCAAGGTACCAGTTAGCACTAAACTCTTTTTTAAATATATCTACCTGCTCTTTGTCACCTATTACTAAAACTTTTTTCTTAAAGAATGGATATTTATAAAGAAGTTTTTTTATAAACCTCTTTGCTACAGGGAGTAGTAAAACAGCAAATGCGAAATATAAACTGATAAATAATCTGGAATATTCTAAGGAAGTTTTTGAAAGAGTAAGTAATGCTAAAACTATAAAGTATGCTAAGACTAGTGATTTGAGCACTTTTTTGGTTTCTTGCCAAAAATCATATCTTAATGTATAAATTTCTTCATAATACATCAAAGCAAAAACTATAAAAATCACAAAGGAAAAGTCTTCCAGTAAAAACTGATTAAAGATAGGAATATTTGAACCATTTACATGTACTCTAACATAAAGCGTTAAATAAAATATGCCTACAAGCAATAAAATATCAGTAACAACCACAATAGAATTTAATAAAAATTTGTTCATTTTATTGTCCCGAGTTTTACTGCAAAATATTAATAATTCGCATATTATAGCCAATCAGAGACTATAATAATCAAGTAATTTTACTAATAACAAAATCTTCTATCTCTTTTTTAAATCTGTCTGTTGAATATGTTTGTGCTTTTTTAGATATCTCTTTTAAATTAAATTCTAATGACTCAAACTCATTTATTGCATCAATAATATCTTCTATATTTTGTTTCTTAAAATGTACACCATTTATCCTATGGGTAATTGTTTCTGCAGTTGCCCCATCATTTAAAGCTACTACAGGAGTTCCACATGCAAGAGCCTCTATGGGGACTATTCCAAAATCTTCAACAGCTGCGTACACAAAAGCTTTCGCTCTTTGCATGTAATCTATCAATATCTTTTTTTCTTGGTATCCAAGCAATGTAATATTGTTTTTTGCTATTGCTTTAATATTTTCAAAATCTTCACCATCACCAATAACTACCAGTTTTCTTTGGGGCATTTTATTAAAAGCTTCTACAATAAGTTTAGTTTTTTTATAAGGTACTAATCTGGATGCACTTAAATAAAAATCTTCTTTTTTTTCATATAATGTATAACTGTCAACATCAACCGGAGGATATATAACTATAGAATCTTTATTGTATATTTTTTTAATCCTATCTTGCACAAATTTTGAATCGGCTATAAAATAATCAACTCGCTCAAGTGTCTCAATATCCCATTTTCTTATATACTTCAATACCTTTTGTACCAAAAACTTTTTTGGCTGTTTCAACTGCGAAGTATATTCATCATATAAATCCCAAGCATACCTGATAGGTGTATAACAGTAAGATATATGTAATTGGTCTTTATGCGTTTTGACACCCTTAGCAACAGCCCATGAACTGCTTATAATCAGGGCATAATCTTTCAAGTCAAAACTTTCTATTGCTTTAGGAAATAACGGTAAGTAATTTCTAAAATGCTTTTTAGCAAAAGGCAATTTTTGTATAAATGAAGTTTTTGCATGTTTACCGTTTAAAACAACTTTTCTATCTTCATTATTTAGAAAATCAACAAGTGAAAAGATATCAGCATGTGGATATACATCTACTATAGCTCTTAAAACTTTTTCTGCACCGGCGTCAGTTACCAGCCAATCATGTACTATTGCTATTTTCAACTTTGAAGAACCTCTTTAAATACTGTTAAATGCCCGTTTGCTGATTTTTCCCATGTAAATTCTCCGGCTCTTTTGATACCTTTTGCAATCATATCATTTTGTAAAGCTACATTACTTAAAAGCAGTTCTATCTTCTCTTTTATGTCATTAACATCATAAGGGTCACAATATATTGCAGCATCAGCACAAACTTCTGGTATTGATGTAGAATTTGATGCTATAACCGGAGTTCCACATGCCATGGCTTCAAGAGGAGGCAAGCCAAAACCTTCATAAAATGAAGGATATACAAAACATGAGGCTAGGTTGTAAACCTTTGCCAACTCTTCATCAGAGATAAATCCCAAATAATGGATATTTTCTTTATTTACATCTATTAACTCCATAATTTCACTATTTCCCCAGCCTTTAAATCCGACTAAAACTAACTTATATTCTGATTTTATATCATTATCTAAAAGATTATATGCGCTTAAAAGTCCTAAAAGATTTTTCCTAGGTTCTATGCTTCCAACAGACAAAATAAATTTTTCCGGTATATCAAAATTTAAATTTATTTCATCATATCTCTTAAATATACCATGATTAACTCCATGGTATATCACTTTTATTTTGTCTTCTTGGAAATCAAGCCTCTCGAGTATCTCCTGCTTAGAATACTCTGAGCCTGTGATAATCATAGTACTTTGATAAATGTTTTTAAAAAAATATTTATCAAAATACTCTATCCTTTCTTTTGGGTGAAAATCTCGATGCAGTATAAAAGAAAAGTCATGCACAGTAGTGACTACATGTTTGGCTTTAATTCCATCGTTAGGTATAAAATTTGGCTGCCAATAAAGATTATATGATGGTGAGTAGTATTTTCCAACGGTATATATTATTTTTCTGACTATTTTTTTTAAGAGTGGCACTTTTGATATTAAACTTTTTAAACTTTTTAAAGTTTTGACATTTTCATTTGTTACATCATCAATAAACTGATTGGAATAATATCCGTAAAAATAATTTATTTCAAAATCATCTTCATCTTTTAAGTACTTGGAAATTTCGTAAGTATACCTTCCTATCCCAGTTAATGATGATAATAACGATATACTATCTATTAATATTTTAGGCTTCAAACATTTCTCTCAATGTATCTTTAAACTCTTTTTGTTCAACATGTCCAATGAGTTCAAAAAGCTTTGTTGTTGAGCCTGTCAAGGTCTTTATCTCATCTTTTCGCACAAATGCCGGACTTACTTTTACGTCGATTTCATATCCTGCAAGTTCATTCATCATCTCTATTACATCGAGAAGTTTTATACCTCTGTTTGAGCAGATATTTACTACTTCAGATTTCACATCTGATTCTAGAAGTTTTTTATAAACTTCACAGACATAATTTATATCGTTGAATTCTCTGCTAACATCAAGATTTCCAAGTTCTATCTCTTTTTTTGATTCTTTAAAATGTTTTACTATTTTTGGGATTAAAAAGTGTTCTTCTTGAGAAGTACCGGTATAATTAAAAGGTCTAACTATAATCAAGTTTAGTTTAGTAAAATAGTTTTTTACTAAGTATTCCATAGCATATTTACTTGAGCCGTAGTGATTTGCTGGGCTTGGGCAAAGTGATTCATCTAATACTTCTAAACCTTGGTTACCATAAACTGTTGCGCTGCTTGCCAGTATTACTTTTAGAGGGTTTATATTCAACTCTGCTAAAGCATCCAGTATATTTATAGTACCAATCGTATTCACTTTGTAAAAGTCTTCATTATTTCCATGTGCCGTAAAAGAGATGCCCGATAAATGGATAATAAATTCAGGACTGACTTGTTTAAGTGCACTTACAATATCTTCTTTTTTTGTAATATCGCATTTATATGTTTTATCTGTTTTTTTAAAAAATGAAGTTCCATATACATCATATCCACAGTTTTGCAGATATGATGAAAGATAAGAACCGGTAAAGCTATCTATAGCAGTTATTAAAACTTTTTTAGAAGCTGACGCCAATCTCGTTCCTTTTGATGTCATCCTTTACCATCATAGCACATAGCTCTTCAAGCGTGCATTTAGCTTCCCAGCCTAATACATCTTTTGCTTTTTGTGGGTTTCCTATGAGAAGTTCAACTTCTGCAGGTCTATAAAACTTAGGGTTAACTTTTACAACAATTTTTCCTGTTACTTTATCTGTAGCAATCTCTTCTTCTGCTGTTCCGCTAAATTCCAGTTCCATTCCGGCAGCTTTAAATGCCATAGTTACGAAGTCTCTTACAGTTTCTGTTCTGTTTGTCGCAAGAACATAAGTGTCCGGTTTTTCAGCCTGAAGCATCAAATACATGCCTTCCACATAGTCTTTCGCAAATCCCCAGTCTCTTTTTGCGTCCATGTTACCAAGTTCTAAACAATCCAATTTACCTAGCTTTATTTTTGCTGCTGAGTCTGTAATCTTTCTTGTTACAAATTCTTTTCCTCTTAATGGTGATTCATGGTTAAATAAAATCCCGCTGCATCCAAAAATATTGTACGACTCTCTGTAGTTTATCACCATCCAGTGAGCATATAGTTTTGCAACACCATAAGGACTTCTTGGGTAAAAAGGAGTACTCTCTTTTTGTGGAATTTCCTGAACCTCACCAAACATTT
>ERZ891376.291-NODE-291-length-13336-cov-6.001882_pt1 | contig 13336 bp, 12 predicted proteins | sample MGYA00520906_ERZ891376 | MGnify/ENA primary metagenome ERZ891376 (study PRJEB32303, sample SAMEA104408695) | aquatic metagenome | biome: Brackish water; feature: Chemocline; material: water | place: Baltic Sea | collected 2014-10-18T08:59:00 | depth 139 m ...
ACAAGGATGTGGGCGTGACCCTTAAAATCACCCCGCAGATCAGCCAGGAACGATTTGTTCGCCTCAAAATTTATGAGGAAGTCACCCGGCTGGTGGATGACACGGTGTTGACCACCACGGGACGTCCTGAAACCTGGAAGCGCCTGGCCCAGACCACGGTCATCGTTAAAGACGCTCAAACGGTGGTGATCGGCGGGCTCATCGGAGACGAGACCACGAACATCGATTACAAGGTTCCCTGCCTGGGCGATATTCCCCTTCTGGGCTGGCTGTTCAAGGGAACGAGCAAGAACAGGCAAAAGACCAATCTCTTTATCTTTTTAACACCCCGCATTATTCAGAATCCGGCCGAGGCCAGAAAAATTTACCTGGATAAAAAGGAACAGATTGAGACGATCAAGGAAGGGGTCATCAAAATGTATGATAGGCCCAAACCCAAACCGCTAACGGATGAAGCGCCAAAAACCGGGAAATAGAGATTTATAAAAAACAAATATCGAATGTCGAACAAGGAATGTCGAATGTCGAAGGCAAATATTCCGGTGTCATCCGAAGTTCCAAATACCCCATGGGTTCGTCCTTTAGGTGAAATTCTTTCTGAAATCTGCGATCTGACCGAAAACCACCTTCGGAAGGCACTTGAGATTCAGGAAGAAAAGGGGGGACGGCTGGGGGAAATTCTGATTCGCCGCAAAGTGATCACGGAAGCTGACCTGCTGGGTGCCCTTGGGGTGCAGTGGGATTTGCCGGTTTCCATGACCCTCCCCTTTGAAAACCTGGACACCGCCTTTACCAACAATACACCGATTCAGTTCCTCAAAAAATTCAAGCTGGTTCCCATCATCACCCATGAGAGCTTGACCATCGCTGTTAATGACCCTTTACAGTTTCAAGCCCTGGATGATCTCAGGCGGCTGCTAAAATTGGAGGACGCTCCTGTGGTGCTGGCTCCGGTTTCCGCCATCCTGTCCATCATTAATGCGGCTTACGACGTCAGCGGCGATTCCGCCGAACGGGTTATCGAAGACATGCAGGAAGGTGAGGCCGGTCGAATATTGTCCGAGATCGAGGACACGGCGGATTTGCTGGAGGATACCAGCGACGCCCCGGTGGTAAAACTGGTCAACCTCATGCTGAGCCAAGCGGTCAAAGCGCGAGCCAGCGATATCCATATCGAGCATTCCCAGCACAAACTGCGCATTCGGAACCGCGTGGATGGTATCCTCTACGACATGCTGTCGCCACCCAAACATATTCAGTCGGCCCTCATTTCCCGCATCAAGATTATGGCCAACATGAACATCGCGGAGAAAAGACTGCCCCAGGATGGCCGCATCAAAATCCGCATTGCCTACAAAAATATTGATATCCGCGTATCCACCATCCCCGTGGCCTTTGGCGAACGGGTGGTGTTACGGTTGCTGGACAAAACCAACGTGCTGCTCAAGGTAACGGACCTGGGCATGCCCCAAAAAGATCTTACCGAATTTGAACAGCTCATCAGTTCGCCCCACGGTATCATCCTGGTTACCGGCCCCACGGGAAGTGGTAAGACCACCACCCTTTACGCGGCACTGTCAACCATCAATAAGACCGACATCAATATCATTACCATTGAGGATCCCATCGAGTACCAGATCGACGGGATCGGACAAATCCAAACCAATCCCAAAATTGAACTTACCTTTGCCAAGGGGTTACGTTCCATTGTCCGTCAGGACCCGGACGTGATTCTGGTGGGCGAAGTGCGGGACCTGGAGACCGCCGAAATCGCCATTCAATCGGCCCTCACCGGGCACCTGGTTTTTTCCACGCTGCATACCAATGATTCCGCCGGCGCCGTAACCCGCCTCATCGATATGGGGATTGAGCCTTTTCTGGTCACCTCTTCCGTAAGCGCCATCCTCGCCCAGCGGCTGGTGCGAATCATCTGCCCGCAATGCCGGGAGGCCTACACACCGGACAGGGAATCCCTTCAAAAGGTGGGCATCACCAGGGAGATGGCTCAAGGGGCGATCCTCTACCGGGGCCGGGGGTGTCCCGCTTGCCTGAATACCGGCTTCAGGGGGAGGACCGGCATCTTTGAATTCATGGCCCTGGATGAAAAAATCAAGAACCTGATTTTGAAAACGTCTGATTCCAATGCCCTTAAGCGCGCAGCCATTGAGGGCGGCATGACTACCCTGCGCCGGGACGGCATCCGAAAAGTCCTTGAAGGCATTACCACCATTGAGGAAGTCTTCAGGGTGACCTATCAGTAAACGCCCTTCGTCCATCTTCCGGTCTGGAACAAATCGTAAACTATTCTTACAGTCGTAAAATTAATAAACGGATCTCCCCGCTGGGGTCTCTCACCGGAAATTTAATAATCCGAAAAACTACCATAATACCAACGTTTTAGAAAACGCTTGATAAATTGGCATGCTATTTGCTGCTTATCAATGGCAAATAACGGACAGCTGGAAAAACGGTGAAAACCCCGACCACAGGAGATTGACGTTGCTTAAATTACAACCGGAAAATAACCGCGGATTTACCCTTCCCGAAATGATGATCGTTCTGTGTGTCATGGTGGTCATGACTCTGATTGCTGTTCCCACCTTCATGAACCTGCTGCCGGGGATGCGGTTGAACAGCTCCGCCAGACAGGTTTTCATGGCATTTGCCCGCGCCAAACAGGGCGCCGTGACCCAGAATACGGATGCCTGCGTCAAGTTCAGCAAAACCAACAAGACCATCTTGGTCTGGTTGGATAACGGCCCCGGCAGTGCCAGGGGAAACGGCGCCAAAGATGCCAGTGAAAGCTATGTTTTTGAGGGGGCCCTGGATGACGGCATAATCATTTCGAGTCATTATCCAGGCGATACCGTTACCTTTGATGCAAGAGGACTGCCCAAAAGCTCAGGCTGGTTCCTGGACAATTTTCTAGCATACTGGATTTTTCTGACGAACAGTCAAGATAAGAATAAAAGCATTCGAATTTCACCTGTGGGGGGTATCAAAATCTCATAACCTTGATGAACGTTTGTTTCGGCGGACAAAAAAGATAGGGGATATGAAAATGACTGCAAATATGAAGCAAAGAGACACGGATCCAAAACGCAATAGCCCTGGGTTTACCCTCCTGGAGGTGCTCGTGGCCATGGTCATTCTCGCGGTGGGACTGCTGGGCATGGCATCCCTTTCCATTGGCATTATCAAAGGAAACAGCTTCAGCAAAGAAATCTCCAGCGCCACCACCTGCGCCAGGGAAAAAATGGAGGATGTGGAACAGTTGGGCTTTGCAAACACGCCCGCGTCAGACACAACCGTTACCGAAGCCTACAATTCCATAACTCAATATCCTTACTGCAAGCGAGAAACCGTCACTGTTGTGGACAACCCGGGAACCGACATGAAAACCGTTACCGTCACCGTGTACTGGGACTCGGATAGTCACCAGGTCCAGTTGAAAACCTTCCTGGCCAAATAGCGGAAGTATTTTATGGAAAGAGGCACAAAAAATTCTGCTGGCTTTACTTTGGTTGAGCTTCTCATTGCCCTGGCTTTGAGCCTGGTGGTGCTGACGTCCGTTTCAAGCGCCTTTATCAGCCAGCGCAAAACCTACGATACTCAGGAGCAGATGACCGAACTGATACAGGGAACGCGCGCTGTCATGGAGATCATCACCCGTGAGGTGAAACTGGCGGGGTTTGATCCGCAAAAGGGCATTTCAGGACACACGAACGTGGTGGGCATCCCTTACGGCGCTACCCAACTCGAACTCCGCGCCGACCTGGACGGTGATGGCACTGCCAGCGCCAGCGATTCGAATGAACTGATCATCTATACCCATGACGGCACCAACCTGGAACTTGATCGGAACGCCGGGCAGGCGTGGTCGGGTGCAAGGCTTCTGGCCGAAAACATTCAAGCATTCACTTTTACCTATTGGAAAAGTGACGGGACCGAAGTGACAACCACCGCAGATGAAGCTGACATCCGACAGATCGAAATCACCATCACCGCGAGAACCGCCAAACCGGATCCGGGTTACGGTCTGAGCAGCGGTTACCGGACTTATACACTGACATCAACGGTGACACCGCCGAATCTGGCGATTCAATAACTTTCGGAATTGATCATGAAAACACCTTTTACCCACAAAAGACACAAAAGAAAAGGCAGTGCTACCGCAAACAATCAGAACGGTATCGTCCTGATCCTTTCCCTGGTGTTCCTGTGCATTCTGGCGCTCTTGGGATCCACCGCGGTAGTGCTCACCACCACGGACATGAAAATCGGGGGCAACTACAAAAGCAGCACCCAGGCCTTCAGTGCCGCCCAGGCGGGTATCGCGGAAGCGCGATTGCGGCTGAAAGGTTCCAATACCGTATCCGGTTATGTGGGGGATACGGGCACCACCGCCGATCAATTGTGGTCGGCCTACATCCTGACTTCAGGCACATGGACCACCGCTGATGACCTTGAATACAACAACAATTACCTGAATTATTTTCCATCGGGTACCAGCTTCACGAGTACGACTGCTTCGGTGAACACCCTTCAATCCACTGTGGATGTTGACTATTTTGTGAAAATAAAACACAAGCGGGAATATGAGGCAGAACAGGCGGGACATACAACGGCCACCCCCCATTATGCTGATGGGGATGGCAACCTGGGGGTTAATCCCATATCCGCCGCCGGCAGTATTGTGTATTATGGCGATGATCCCACAACCGTCAATGATAAGCGTTGGGTTTATTTCACCACCGCAGGCAACCCAACGACCCGTGAAGCCCGACCCGTTGAAATTGTCCGTTCCTACGGGCAGAGCAACGGCTCTCTGGCCGTTGTTGAAGTGGAGATAAAACGGGTCCCCTTGAATATAGGTGTGGAAGCCCCATTGTACACCAAGGGAAACCTTGCGGGAAATGGGAGCGCCCTGTATATAGATGGCCGTGACCAGGCAGGAACCGGCGGCGCCGTCGACTGTGGCGGTGTTGTCAGCCCCGACCTGCCGCCCGTTTACCAATACGATGACCCCAGCGATTCCGACACACCGGCGTTTGCCCTAAATGGCGCGGACGCAGAGGATCTTCAGGGACCCGGTTACCCCTATGCACTCGACGGCAGTGAAGAAGCCTTCAGGGGTCCCAAGGACATCCCTATCAGCGAGTATGTGACCGCCATGGGGCTTCCGGGTTCCGCAACGGAAATCATCCTGGCGGATCAGAACGGGGCCACCTATGGCGCCGACGGGAACGGCAACAGTGCTATCTGCTATTCCAACACATCAAATCCGTACAATGTGCAGGGTCTCAAGCTTTCAAATGTCACCGGATACGGCATCCTGGCGGTTGAAGGGGATCTGGAAATGGGAGGCGGATTCAACTGGAACGGACTGGTTCTCTGCACCGGCACCCTGACATTTAACGGCGGAGGATCGGGTGTCAATATAAACGGAGCGGTTCTGGCCGAACAGACAGTCACCATTAACGGCGGTGTGGATATTCGTTACGATAGTTGCTACATTCAAGAAGCCCTTCAGGCAGCCTCAGTCCAGGTGTCCCGGTGGCGGCAGGTTTATTGACCTCTTTTCTTGTACACTTCTTCCGCTTTGTTCCCCATTTCCGAAAGCGCAACCAGGTGGTCCGAATAGGCGCCGCCGAGCCCGGCCTTGAGGATCTTGTTTCTCAGATCTGATAAATCTTTATCTAACTGAAAAATTTCCTCTTTGCTCATGTTTTCCACCTTTTTAAATCTTTTTTTAAGGGCATCAAATTCTTTCAAGAGGGTGTTCTTCTCTTTTGAGGCTTTTTCCTGAACCGGTTTTTCGGGCTTCTTTTCCTTGTTCACGTCGCCCGATGTTTCTTTTTTTTCTTTCTTGTCTTCCTTTTGCTTCGACGCGTCAGCCTTTTCATCCGCCCCTTCCGGTTTCGTTTCAGGTGGAGATTTTACGACGATGGTTTTCAAATCGTCAACTTCCTCGATGGAAACCACGTCATCTTTTGAGATACCCACCACACCGCCATACTGCTTGATCTTGATCTGCGCCCCTTCCTCCCAGTACTCATGGGTCGTAATGTCCCGACCGTCCTTGAGGTGGATCATGTAAGCGGCGGAACATACCGATGCACAGGCCCATAAACAAAGCGCAATTACCCCGATGACAAATTTTTTCATTGGAACCTCCATTGTTAAACATGTAACGAAAACCATAATCCCTTTCAGATTTGAAAGTCAATGGCGGGCTTTTATTTTCCCCAAAAACATGTTAGGGATGAGCGAAAAAGAATTCAAGGAGCCTTCATGAGCAAGAACAATCCTTTACACGCCGTCATTTTCGATTGCGACGGAGTCATGTTTGACTCCCGCCAGGCCAACATCAATTTCTACAACCATCTGCTGTCCCGTTTTGATCTGCCCCCCATGGACCCGGAAGAGATCGACTATGTGCACATGGCCACAGGCCGCGATTCAGTGAAATATATTTTCAGGAAATCTCCTTATTTTGAGGAAGCCGACGCATACCGGCTACAAATGGATTACATCCCCTTCATCAAGGACATGATCATCGCTCCGGGGCTTAAGGATCTGCTGCTGAAACTACAGTCGGAATTTATTTTAGCCGTAGCCACCAACCGCAGCAACACCATTGATGAAGTGCTGGGTCAAAACGGTCTGACCGGGCTTTTTGATATGGTGGTCTCTTCCCTGGATGTGAAAAACCCGAAACCCCACCCGGAGTCCGTTTTTAAAATCCTGTCGTTTTTTGACCTTCCGGCGGCCCAGGCCATCTACATCGGAGATTCATCGGTGGATTATGAAACGGCCAGGGACGCTGATGTCTGTTTCGTGGCCTATGGAAACGATCAGCTGGATGCACCTTTCAAAGTGAATACCATGAAGGAACTGGAACAGGTAATTCAGGAGTTCGAGGGGTGTTGGAAAGCGGATGACTGATGGCGGAGGACAGACGACGGTGGAAAGAGGGCGAGGTTATTTGAGTTCGGTAGCGAAGTTTTTCTCAATATATGTGGCGGGTACAGCCAGGTTAATGGCGCTGTAGGCTTTGAACCCGAGGCTCACGACCCCGATGAGTTTGCCATCCTTGTCCACCACCGGGCCACCGCTGTTTCCCCCGATTACCGGGGCCGAAAACTGGATCCAGTCCCCCTTGTAGGGCGCCTTGATTTTCAGCTCCTTCCTGAAATCCTTTTCTGGAAATATCCGGCTGAAGTTACCGCTGGTAACCGTCTCTTTAAACGCCAGCAAGGGATTCCCCACCACCCAGACCGGCTCCCCACGAATCAGTGTATCGGTTTCTCTGATTTCAAGATAGGGTGTGGGCGTTCCGGTCATAACCCGGATCAGTGCCAGGTCGTTTTTTGGGCTCTTTTTGATGATTTTCACTGAATATTTTTTCTTCTGGCCTGCCAGTTCGGCTTTCATGCTGTAGGTCGCTCCCTGGACCACATGCTTTGCCGTAATGGCCAACCCCTCATCGTCAATGAAAAACCCGGACCCGCCCCCTTTGCGGTTGGTCAACCGAAAAGTGCTCTGTACCGCGTGTTCGATGGGATTATCAGAAAGGGTGATGGGTTTGGTTTCCGGCCGGGGCGCTTCCTTGAACTCCCTTTCTTCAATATCACTCCCGGCCTGGTCCGGATGGGGCGGCCGATCTGAAAAATGGACATTCCCATCCTTGTCGTGCCAGATGTAGGCCTTGCCCGCCGTAGCCCCCGCCCATAAAAAACAAACACCTGCCAGCAACACGCAGAAGATCGCCAGAAAATGCCGTTTCATCAGCCGCTCCTTTACCCACCCCATGCGTTCCGGGCGCTTGCACCGGACGAAAAAGACGACAGGGTTACCACCCTGAACCCTTTTTCATAGAGAAACAGGGCCACTTCCGGCGGCAGGTCCAGGGGCGTCATGAAGACTGAATTGCCACCTTCGGTAAAAAAGATAACCCCTGAAAGGGTCAACTTGACATTTTTTTGGCTGTGCGGTGTCGTGGACAGGGTGTGGGGCCCCATTTTGTGTTGCCAGCCCAGAAATTTCAGGGTTTTTGAGGCCATGGCCAGGGGATTCTTTTCTTTTGAAAGGGAGAGCACCGAAATACCCCTTTCTTTTAACAGGGCGACAATCTCCGTATCCAGTCCGCTAAGATCGATCACCCGCTCCTTTCCGTGCGCGGTCAGGTAAAAATCCGCCGTAACAGTCAGCTTAAAATCATCGTTTTGGCTTTCGAAAGCAGGTATTTTGACCCGTGAATTATGGGGATGCCCGGTCAAAGTCAAGACCATCTCCACCAGAGATGCGGCATCCAGGGCCGCTTCCGGCGCCTTATCATTAAGCGGTTTATCGGGTGCTTCGCCGGAAGGATATTCGACGAGTAACACACCCCGTTGTTTCAGATAAGTCTTGATAGATTGGGGAACCGCCTGATTCAGGTCGTTCAGAAGGTTAATTACAATGAACCCAGGGTTTTTTCCGGATTGCCCTCTGGGTGGAATCACAATCCAGTCCCCGGTAATGCTGATGGGAATGGTTCCAGACAGTTTAAGGGGTTCACCCTTCTTGAAAACCTTCGGGTAGTGAAATGCTTCCAGAATTTTACTGAAGGCGGATTTTAAATCGTCCCCGGGCGAAAGATGAACGATTCGATAGGACCCCCAACTGGACTCAATCACGCGACCCATTCTCGATGGAAGGGAATTGTGAAGATCCACGATCAGGGTCATGCCCCCATGGAGTTTGACAATGGGGTAAGTATCGGCCTTGAGGTTAATGTGGCCGCCCGATTTCATGGGGATGAAGTGCTCGCCCGAATGGATCCACTTCTCGCCCATTTGCGGAAGGATATCTCCCAGGCCTTCCACAACCGAGCTTGCGGTCTGCTGCTCCTGCCATGAAGTTGAAGCGATCGTTGTCTCAGGATTTGCGGGGGGTAGCGGGGGGGCTTTTTCAGGAGTCCATCCTTTCTGCGCGGTCATGGGTTTTGTTTGGGCCGTGAACGTTGGATAATTTTCGGGTTTAACGGGTTCAATGGATTCGGAAACCGGTTTAGGATTGGGTAGCCAAACCTTGTTGGATTGGGCCAGATCCCGCATAATAGGTGGCTGTTCCGGCGTTGAAGCGGGTGTTTCATGCCATTGTGGCGGGTAAAGAGGCAGATTGATGGTCTGCCCGGGGAAAATTTGGTTCGGATTCTTAATAGATGGATTGCACTTTTTGAACAGATCAAGATATTCCACGAGAAAGGTTCGCGATGTGAGATCGTAACGATTGATGACAACCCGACTCAGAATATCCCCCCGCTGAACCCGATAAGATTCGGATTTCAATCCATGGGCAACGGATGTGGGTTGTTTTGCGGACGGAGCAGGTGTGCTGATCTTTAAAGGGGATTGTTTTTCTTTCGGCACGGCGATTTCAGCTTTCGTCCCAGGCGCCACCTTTACCAGGATTACAATTTTTTCTCCCGGCCGGATCATGTTGAAGTCTTTCATGGTCTGGTTGAATTTTCTAAGTATTTCAATCAGTTTAGAGAGATTATTTTCTTTAAGCACCCCTTTCTCTCGCAAAATTTTAGCAATCCAGTCCCCTTCCTGGACCACGTACTCTTCGGTCTGGTACCCCTCTGTAACCGGCGATAACGCCACGGGTTGCTCTGTTACCGGTTTTTTTACCGCAACTGCCTCCTTTACCGACGTCTTTTCCGGCCGCGGCGGTGATTTCTTAAACGGTTGAAACAGTCCTGTGGGCTTCCATCCGGTATAGGGCGGGGTTTTATTTTCAGCCGAGGCCATTGAAAAACCCATGGGCAGGGAAAAAAGAAGTATCCCTAGTATTATCAGGATTTTATTTAGGCTGGCAGTTTTCAATATTTTCATACGCCGGGTTCTCTGCGGGACCAGAAGTCCAAGGACTTTTCCTTTCATAACTTTGCGATTATCTCATATTCATTCGTGTGAAGCAACTGTAGAAGCAGTTTTTCAAGAAGGTCCAAATGGTTGCAACCCTTTTCCCCGGTTGACTTTGTGTATATCCAAGTACATACTGAGGGTATATCAATAACAAAAGAGGGGGGTCAAAATGTTAGTGATGATGGATATCGGGGTTGAAGGAGCCATTGCGTATCGGCTGGGTGGAAAGATCACAGAAGAAGAAATGACATCCGTTCTTTCCATATTTAAGGACAAAATCGATAAGGGTGAAAAACTGATTGTATATCAGGAGATTGAAAGTATCGGTGGGGCTGAGTTCGATGCAATGATCAAGAAGCTGAAATTTTTATTTGATGTGGGACTTTCACATTTCAGCAAAATCGCCGTGGTAACCCATAAAAAATGGATCCATCATCTTGCCGATCTTGAAGGGAAATTGTTTAAAAATATAGACATGAGAGGATTTTCCATTGAGGAAAAAGACGAAGCCATTGATTTCCTTAAAAATACTTAATAAACTCGGATAATTGCACGACAATCCAAGATTGAGAGGAGGATCATGAGCAACGAGAAAAAGAAACTGACCCACAACGCCGGCGCTCCCGTAGCCGACAACCAGAATGTGATGACCGCCGGGCCTCGGGGCCCCATGCTCCTTCAAGATGTCTGGTTCCTTGAGAAGCTTGCCCATTTCGACCGAGAGGTCATCCCCGAGAGGCGCATGCACGCCAAGGGTTCCGGCGCCTATGGTGACTTTATCGTTACCCATGATATCACCCGTTACACCAAGGCCAAAATATTCTCCCAAATCGGCAAGAAGACTGATCTATTCATGCGTTTTTCCACGGTTGCCGGTGAACGTGGGGCCGCCGATGCCGAGCGCGATATCCGGGGATTCGCAATGAAGTTTTACACCGAAGAAGGGAACTGGGATCTGGTGGGCAACAACACACCGGTTTTCTTTCTGCGTGATCCGTTGAAGTTCCCTGACCTGAACCACGCCGTTAAGCGCGACCCTCGCACCAATATGCGCAGTGCCCGCAACAACTGGGACTTCTGGACTTCCCTCCCGGAAGCGCTGCATCAGGTCACCATCACCATGAGCGATCGCGGCATTCCCTATTCTTACCGCCACATGCATGGCTTCGGCAGCCACACCTTCAGCCTGATCAATGAGAAGAATGAGCGGTTCTGGGTCAAGTTTCACCTGCACACTCAGCAGGGAATCAAGAACCTCACGGATGAAGAGGCGCAGGCGATCATCGGCAAGTGCCGGGAAAGCCATCAGCGGGATTTATACGAAAGCATTGAAAAGGGTGAATTCCCTCGCTGGACCCTGTTCATTCAGGTAATGGCGGAGGAGGATGCAGCCAATTGTCCCGTCAACCCATTCGATTTGACCAAGGTCTGGTCCCATAAGGACTACCCCCTTATTGAAGTGGGCATCCTCGAACTCAACCGCAATCCGGAGAACTACTTCGCAGAAGTGGAACAGTCAGCTTTCAACCCGGCCAGCATTGTGCCCGGCATCGGCTTTTCTCCCGACAAGATGCTTCAGGGAAGGCTGTTTTCCTACGCCGACGCCCAGCGTTACCGGCTCGGTGTGAACCATCACTTGATTCCGGTCAATGCTTCCCGCTGCCCGTTTCACAGCTACCACCGGGACGGCGCCATGCGGGTGGACGGAAATTACGGCAGTACGTTGGGTTATGAGCCCAACAGCTACGGTGAGTGGCAGGAGCAGCCGGATTTTTCGGAACCACCCCTGAGTCTGGAAGGGGCCGCCGACCACTGGAATCATCGCGAAGACGAAGACTATTACTCTCAGCCCGGGAACCTCTTCCGATTGATGACGGCCGAGCAGCAGAAGGCGCTTTTTGGTAACACGGCCCGCGCCATGGGTGATGCTCCCAGAGAAATTAAGCTCCGCCACATCGGCAATTGCCTGAAGGCGGATCCGGCTTACGGCAAGGGGGTGGCCGATGAGCTTGACATCCCGGTTAGCGAAGTGCCCATGGACGAATAAACAGAGCGAAAGATACGTGTCTAATGCGGGTAACTCCCGCAACCCAGCTGAAATGCCGGGGCGATAGGCGATGGGCGATAGGTTTTCTCCCATTGCCTATGGCCTATTGCCCATGGCCTCTTTCGCACGTTTTTCGATCTCTTCTGCCGCCATCCGTTTTCCGGATGCCGTCAAGAACCATGGCTCAAGGTTCCTGCGGAGCCTTTCAATACCCTGTTCAACCGTAAGTCCAAACCTTTTTTCATTGATTTGGACTGCAATTTGGGAATATCGCCATACCTTATCGGCATCTTTCACAACACTGTCATTGAGCGAGATGGCTTCTTTTCTGGAGTCATGCCCTTTGATAATCTCCTGGATTTCCAGAATTTTATCTTCAGGATAGTTGACCTTTCGAAGTATATCTCCGGCAATCCTGGCGCCTTCAACTTCGTGAACGCGATTCCATTCCGGCATGCTGGCATTGGGACCAAATGCCTTTAACTGAACATCCTCAGGCACTTTCTTCCACCCCACGTCATGGAGGATAATGGCCGGGATCACAATATCTTCTTCTCCGCCTTCCTGGGCCAACAGTTGCTGCGCAAAATCAGTTGAAATCTCCGTATGAATATCATTCTTCCGGGTTTTGAGGTAAGGTCGCGCCAGTTCCCAGATCCGCTCGTAAATATCTTTTATCATGAAATCCTCGCTTAATATGAACATCATATATTTGAAAACTGAATAATTTTTGAGGCAAACAAATGCTTTATGGAAATCAATATAGGCAAGCCAAAAACGGGTCAAGATTATCCTTGTTTCATGACCACGGCAGGATCACTGGATGCCCATTTCCAGGCGGGTATAAGACAGACAAACGAATAAGGCAGAACTGTCAGGGCAAACAGAACCGCCAGTTGATATGCATCCACATTCGGGTTAAGTTGAAAGGCCGGATACAGGGTGGCCCAACCTTTCAAAGCGTGTTCAAAAAGGGGCGCTGAGACCATAAAAGTGTGCATGTAGGCTGTGGAAACACCCAGAAGGAACGCGGTCAGGGAGATGACACATCCTTCCCAGAATTTGATCATCAGGATATCCGAGGTATCCCATCCCAGCCCTTTTAAGATGCCGATCTCCAGCCGTTCCTCCGCACTCAACCCGGTGGCTTTATCCCAGGCAAAAATCAGAAAAGCCAGGAAAGCCCCCACCAGCAACACGATGGTATAACCGCCACGCCAATCGAACAGTGCCGTGTACGTCCTGAGGATCTCCTCTTTCAGTATACATCGGGTATCTGGCAATGACACGGACACCTTCTCGGCGATGGTCGAGGATTCTCTGGGATTCCGGATACTAACCGCCATATCCGTGGCGAACCCCTCGGGGATTC
>ERZ891376.301-NODE-301-length-13170-cov-14.082120_pt1 | contig 13170 bp, 16 predicted proteins | sample MGYA00520906_ERZ891376 | MGnify/ENA primary metagenome ERZ891376 (study PRJEB32303, sample SAMEA104408695) | aquatic metagenome | biome: Brackish water; feature: Chemocline; material: water | place: Baltic Sea | collected 2014-10-18T08:59:00 | depth 139 m ...
GACTTCATCTGCACAATGAACGCCTTCCCCGGGGTTGCGAAGCGGCGGGTCCTGGAGGCCATTGACGGGAAGGTCTCGAAGAACCTGACGAGCATTGAGAAGATGGTCCTCAAGTTCCTCAAGACGTACCTCAAGCAGCATAACATGGTGACGCCTAACCTCCTGCTCTGGCACTTCGCAAACATGCCGGCGATGGGATGGTCGATGCTCCGGGACGCTGTCAACGTGGTCATGTGGGATGAGTACCAGGATGCGACACACCTGGAGGCGGGGATCCTCGAGCAGCTCGCCCCCTCCCGCTCCTTCCTCATTGGCGACACCCGGCAAGCGATCTATGGATTCCGTGGGGCAAGTGCTGACCACATGAGAGCAGCGACGGGGAAGCGCTTCGACCTGACCGTCAACTTCCGCAGCGGCCGGGAGATTGTCGACAACGCTAACGCCATCATGAAAACAGAGAAGCCGCTCAAGGCGTGGCGGGAGGACTTAGGGAGTGTCGACAACCTGCTCAAGGTCCTCCCCCTGGTCCACATGGACGGGGTTGTCGAGGGCGCCCCCTGGGTCATCCTCTGCCGATACAATAACCACGTTGTAGAGGAACGTCGCACCCTCACCGCGCAGGGGGTCAACGTCCTGGTTGCCTCGAAGGACTTCGACAAATATCGGGCGATGAAGTGGCGGACCCTGTTCAACTGTGCGCGCCTGGTCATCAACCCCGCTTGCGACTGGCTGCGTTGGGCGATTGCTCGGGACATCGGAGAGGCGCAGATAGACAGCGTCCTCAAGGTGAAGTCTGGGCAACCGATCACGGCCCTCGTCATGTGGCCCGGGATGCCCGAGGACATCGCCGCTATGTCAGTCGTCGAGTTCGCTATCTGGTACGGCTCCCGGGACCTGCATGACCTGCTACCCGATGGAGAGCAGCCGGACGTTGTGGTCATGACGGCACACGCCTCGAAGGGTCTGGAGTTCGACAACGTCATCCTGAGACACTGGGACGACGGGCTTGGATTCAAGGACACCGAGGGAGAAGAGACTTGCGTCAGTTACGTCGCAGTTACCCGAGCGCGGAACGTGCTCATTTACAACTGAGGAGGTTCACCGTGGCACTACAGAAACGCAACAAGCGAGACCTTGCGATCTTCCTGGCCTTCCGTTTTCTCGGGCTCCCTTACCGCTGGGGGGGCAACGACCCGGTTGACGGCTTCGACTGCTCGGGGCTCATCGTCGAGTTGCTGAAGTCTGTCGGGGTCCTCGGGCGCAAAGGTGATTGGTCTTCCCGGGGGCTCTGGAGTGGGTTTCAAGACAACGTGAGGAGTCATCCGGAGGCCGGCTTCCTGGTCTTCTACTCGTCGAAGGCTGCGCCTGACCGCATAACGCATGTGGAGATGTGCCTTGACTCGGAGCTTGCCATCGGGGCGAGCGGGGGCGGGAGTAAGACGTTGACGGAAGAGGACGCCGCACACATGGACGCCTACATCAAGGTCCGCCCCATCGACCGCGGCCGTCCCATCGTCGGCTACGTCGACCCCTTTGCGGGGGATGCTGATGAGTAGGTTCGACAGGGCTTATCTCTACGTCATCGCCGCTTGTCTCTCCCTGATGACCCTCAAGGGCTGCAGCGATGCAATGGCGCAAGACCTGGCCCCAGAAGTCAAGGCAGCAATCTCCGAAGTCGCAGAGGGGGCGGGGGTAGAGGAGTGGGTCATTGAGCGGCGGGTCTCCAGGGAGAGCGACTTCCTCCCGGGGGTGGTCCGCTACTGCGTCAGGTGGGAACCTTCCCCCCTCAAGCGCTCCCTTTGGAAGTGTGCGGAAGAGACGGACTGCCGGAAGGACTGCACCCGCCCCAAGGTCTGGAAGAATCGCTTGGACGTGGGGCTCTTCCAACTGCGAGACGCCCCTTCCTGGAGCTGGCGGCGCTGGTTCAACGAAGAGTTTGACGACGTGCGATCCCCCGAGTGCCTGCTTGACCCCGCTTGCGCTGCGGACATCGCCGTCGAGGCGATTCTCTACTTGAAGGGGCGGGCTCGTCGGGAGCCGTGGAAGTGCAAGACGCCGAAGGTCGCGTCTATTGCGTGGTTGGCATGGTGGAACGGCTGCGGCTGCTATCGTGACATCTGGAAGATCTACCAGGGGCGGAAGACCGTCGACCGGGGGACGCAATGAGCAAAACAAGACACATCTTCTGGACCGGGGGCTTCGACTCCACCTACTACCTGACCCGCTGCCTCTTCGAGGGCGAGACCGTGCAGCCTCATTACATCATGAGCACGGGGGACGGGCGGGAGAGTCAAGCCGAAGAGCTGCGGACTATGAACGAGTGGCGGGAGCTGGTCCGTCAACGGTACTTCCCCGGCTTCCGCAACCTCCTCCCCCTCAACGTCATTCGGAGGCTTCCGGAAGACCCCGCACTCACAAAGGCATGGACCAAGGCCGGCTGCGGCAACCGCCCGGAAGACCTGGTCGGTCGGCAATATGAGGCTATGGCGCGCTATGCCAAGGCGGAAGGGCTTCACGTTGCCTGTTGTGCTGAGCAAGGCGGGCGCCTGCACCGGAACATTGAAGCAGTCAGGAAGCTCCCAGGGGCATCCTCCCTGCAGTTTGTCATGCTCGAAGTCGACAAGGGGCAGATGCTCGCATGGGCTCACGAAAAGAGCGTCCCCCTGTCGTCAACCTGGTCATGCTGGCACCCTGTCGACGGGAGGCCTTGCGGTCTCTGCCAGATGTGCAGGGAGAGAGTCGTCAGCTATTCCCCCCTCAACGTCGGGAAGGCCGTCAACCTCTCCATCATCTTCAATGTCCTCAACCGCTCCCGGGCGAAGGCTCTCGATTACACCCTGAGACTCTTCCCCAACTGCCTGCACTCGGTCTTGACGTCGCTCCGGAAGATGCCTTCGGCCTATCAAATCATCGTGGTCGACTGGGGATCAACGGACTGGCCTATCAACGACTGGGTGCCTGGCCTGCTGCATCAATTCCCTGTTTCCCGATATGACCACATAACCCCGGAAGGGGTCTTCAATCGGGGAGAGGGCCGGAACCTGGGAGCGGCTGCGGCTATTGGTGATGTGCTGTGCTTCCTCGACGCGGACATGCTGGTCACGTCCCCCGAGTTCTTCCGGGACGGGCTTCGTGTGGCTGCATCGGGGACGCCGGTCTTCCCTATCTGCTACAGCTTTGATGATCCGAAGTGGCTCACGGGATGCTGGAGGGGAAGCGAGTCGACCGCAGTCAGGGGAGCCGGAGAGGGCAGCTCTGGTAATCTGTTTATCTCCCGGGAGCAATGGGAGAGGACCGGGGGCTTCAAGTCCAGGGGCGAGGGGTTTGAGAAGTGGGGACGGGAGGACATCGACTTCCGGAAGCGCTGCTTCAGGGAGTTCCGGAACATTGACCGACGACGGGCTTACGGCTTCTATCATCAGTGGCACCCGACCGATCCGGACTGGGTTGACCAGCATCTCCCGGAAGGCGTTGGAGAGGGTCACAAGCCGGCGAGGCGGGGGAAGTGGCCTGTTGAGCCTTGTCCGTCCGATGCGATTGATCTGCGGCTCCGTGGGGATTATCTCGGGGACATGGTGGAGCGTGCTATTGTTGGAGGTAAGTGATGAAGGACATCGACGCCGAAGGCCTCTATAGGGGGGCTATCGAGAAGTGGGGAGTCACGGCGCAGCTTGACATGGTTGTCGAGGAAGCCGCTGAACTCATCAAAGCTATCCAGAAGTGGAAGCGGAACCCGGTCGACCGTGAAGGGATAGCCGAAGAAGCGGCAGACCTGGAGATCATGCTTGGCCAACTCAAGTACATGATCGGCGGCTGGGGGGCGCATCGGATGGTCAAACTTCTCAGGCTGAAGGAACGCCTTGACTTCACGGGGGAGCCCTTAGAATGAAAACACCCGCCTATTACAGGCTCTCGGATATGCCGGGGGGCTTCCTCAAGCTCGCCAGTGAGGCCTATGACAATAGGGTGGCTGAGCGATCCGACTGCCCTCGCTGCGGACTGACAAGGATCGCCTGGAGAGGGAAGGCCCCCAACACGATCCTGTTGCCGAGACGGCGGGAACCTTGTGAGGTATGCAGATGAAAACACCCGGCTACGACGAAGCGAAAGAAGAGCTTGACCTCACCGGGGCAGTCAAGGCGGGAGTCGAGAAGAAGCCCTCCCAGACCCGTCGCCGCGTCGACCCCCGGACCATCCTCAAGGGGGGCGAGTTCATCGGCATCCACGGCCATTACTTCCAGGTGGAGAAGCTGACCGGGAAGCGGGTCGTCTTGAAGGCCGTCGCAGTCCGTGAGGGGGTGACGGCTTGAGAACACTCACCCTGTCCGCCCCGGGTCGGCCTTCTCTGCATGGTGCAGGGGGAGCCAACTACCGTTTTGCTGCGGTCGAGATTCTGATCAAGATTTCTCACACCCGGGGCGGGCACATTCACACGATAGAGGGAACGCCATGAACAGACCCTTCCACTATGAGACTCTCGCCGCGGTCATCTCTGCCGCTCAGCTCTGCCAGCCTTGGTTTCTGGAGGCCTTCGGGGCGCTGGCCGGCGACGAGGCCGCAGCCATTGCAATCGAGATCGCCACTTCGAGCCAGATGACGGACGAGTTCAAGCCGACATCCCTCTACTGTGCGACGGTCCCCCACTCCCGCCCTATGGCGACGCAGGTCGACATAAAGGACCCCGTCACGGCTGCGATGCTGACCAGTGGCGATCACTTCTATCCGCTCATGGCAAGAGGGGACCGCTTCCACTTCGACCCCTCGCAAGGCTGGCCGAAGGTCCTCCCGTTATTGCGGAAGCTGACTGCACTCGGGGGGCGGCTGACGCTGGCAGAGAAGCGGGCTCTCGGGGTTGCTTTCCATGCCGCGGCGGACACTGACGGCCCTCACAAGGACTATCTCGGCTTCCCCCACAAGATGAACCTCAAGATAAGCGAGGATCGTCTCAGGAGGCGGGGGAAGAAGCTCAGCGCCAAGATCCGCTTCATGCGTTGGATCGGCCAGAGTGACGAGGCTTGGGGGCACATGGCGGACCCGGGAGCGGACGAGATTCAAAATTGCAGGATGGAGGCCTATCTCCATGGCGCAAGGGTCTACGCAACCGTCAGCGGCTACAAGGTGGAGGTCCCTCGCTCCGCAGAGGTCGGAAAGGGGATGATTGTGGTCGCAGGGGGGAAGCGGGTCCGCTGTCTGGAGAACATCCTCAACGCTCGCAACGACGAGCACCTTGCAGCGCTCCAGGGGGAGGCCTTCCTCGAATCGACCGGGCTCCCTCTTCCGCCATTCAAGGGGTACACCGGGGAGGCGTTGGCTCAGTGGTGCGAGGGGGTGGTCTGATGGGAATCGAGGAAGCAATCAAGCAGTTCATCGCCCTCCTGCTCGCTGGCACCGGGGCCGAAGTCGAGATCACGATCCACGTTACCGTGAGAGCGGGGAAGGGGGAGAAGTGAGCGTCCCTTTGTTCCCCTACCTTCCCGACATGGAAGCGACCCCTGGAGACTACAGGGGAGACAGGGAGACCCCCCGCAGCCTTGCGAAGATCCTCTCCCGTGACTTCGGACCCTTCGACCTCGACGCAGCCGCAGCCCCTCACAATGCCGTCTGTGACAAGTTCTACACGGAAGCCGACGACGGCACTCGACAACCATGGGGGCCGGTCCTCTACCAGCGCAAAAAGGAGCAGCTCACGCGGCCGGCGAGAGTCTTCATCAATCCGCCCTATCGTGAGCCATGCCCGGAGCAGTTCAGCCGCAAGGCCCTCGAAGAGGCTCAGAACGGGATCGCCTCGTCCCTCATGCTCATCCCCGTCACGAAGACCGAGCAAGACTTCTGGCACCGCTACGTTGTGGGGCTGGGGAGCAAGTCCGGACCAGGACCCGGGGCGAGTGCTATCCTCTTCGTCGTAGGGCGTATCTCGTTTGAGTTGGGGGGGGTCCCGCAGACGCAGAACGATCACGCCTCTGTGCTGATTCTCTGGGAGGCAGAATACGTCTCTTCTGTTTCCCGCTGGCATTACAAGCTCCCCATCCCGGGCGGCTACCATCAACGCCTTGGGCTCATGCCCGGGCGCCCTTTCCCCTGGAGTGTGAGAAGATGAAGTTCACCAAGGCAGACATCGACAACCGAGCAGAACGCCGGAACCACTTCACACCGCGCCCCGGAGACCCCGGGAAGGCCTCCCTCTCTATCGTCCTGACGACCTTCCGCAGAACGGTAGTAAAGCACGGGGAGAGGACTATGAGGCTATTCCCCCGCTGTATCGCCTCCATTGCGAACGCGGTCAAGCGGGTCGACTTCCCCGTCGAGGTCATCGTCACCGACTGGGAAGACTTCGGGGACGTGGATAGCATCCTCGACAGGTCCGGCCTCAAGGACTGGGAGGCCTTCAAGATACGGGGCAAATTCTCCCGGGGGGTAGGGCTCAACCAGGCCGCAGCCAGGTCAAGCAATGACGTCCTGCTCTTCCTCGACAGCGACATCCTTGTCACCGCCCCTTTCCTCCGTCGAGTCATGGCCTGCACCGCGGGAAGGGACGTGTATTTCCCCGTCTGTCAACGTGCCATCGGGCCAAGTGAGCGCTTCTGGGAGTGGTGCGACAAGGGCTACGGACTCATGGCGATGCGGCGGGAGACCTACGCCTCCATCGGGCCGATCCTTGAGCGTCACAAGTGGGGCGGGGAGGATGATCATTACTACAGCCGAGCCCTTGAGCAGGGGAGGGCCGTCTCAGAGTACCGCAAGGACCTCCTCCATATGTGGCACCCGACATCCCGGGAGTGGCGCATCCGTCCCTATCTCGCCTCCCTGGTCGCACAAGACGCAGAGCGGGAAAGGGAGCGGGGGGCACAAGGGGCGAGCGTGCTCATCCTCGGGGAGACGTTGGGCCTCGGGGGGGCTGAGAAGCTCACCATCCACATTGCGAACGCTCTCGCCTCCGGAGGGCATCGGGTCGTTGTTGGGACGACCGTGACGACTCATGGGGCTTTTCGCTGCGAGCTGCGTGAAGAAGTTGGGGTCGTCCAGGCGAAGAACCCGCAAGCAATCGGCAGACTCATAGACTCCTTAGAGCCGACCGTCATCATCGGGAACAACTGCCACGCGCTCCGGGCAGCGATGGAGCGGCGCAACTTTCAGCACCGTCCCCGGAACCTGACGATCCTTCTGCATGGCTTCGGGGAGTGGTCTCTCCGGCTCATCCCGAAGGCCCTCCAGGACTGGCAAAGTATCTTGACTATGAGCGAGCAGGCCCGGGAAGGCATCCTCCGGGGACGCCCCGACATCTCCCCCGAGAGCGTCTACATAGCGCAAACCGGGATCGATGCAGACCTCTTCACGCCTGGCAAGCCTCCCCCGGGTCTCTTGCCGTGGAAGGGCAAGTTCGGGCCGGTCTTCGGGAGCGCTGGCCGCTACAGCAAGGAGAAGGCGCTCGGCTCCCTCGTCAAGATACTGGGGATCATCCGTCGCACTCACCCGGGGGCGAAGCTCGTCCACTTCGGCGGGAGCGACGCAGGGGTCAAGGCTCACAAGCGGCACTGGGACTTCTGGGGGGACGACCTCAAGGAGGTTATTGAGGCGGAAGGGCTCGGTGAGCACGTCCACCTTGCAGGCCTTGTTGACTCCCCTGTCGAGTGGCTCCGGACGATGGACGTTTTCTGCCTCACCAGCGACTTCGAGGATCTCCCTCTGGTCATTCTTGAGGCCATGGCGACGGGCATCCCCCTGGTTTCGACTGAGGTCGGGGCTCTTCCCGTGGTACTCAAGGACGGGGGCGGGGTGATGGTTCACAAGGCCCGGGAGAGCATGAGCGAGCAGGAACTCGAAGACTTCGCCGCTGCAGCGATCAAAATGGCAAAGCGGAAGGACCGCAAAGCCGTAGGCAAGAAGGGCCGGGAGGCCGTCCTTGCGAGGTATTCACTTGAGGCACTCAAGGCCCGTTTGCTTGAGTATGTGGAGGAAGTCAGCCGATGATATTTTACCCCGATGCGCCAACAATCAAGACGGTCCGAGTTCCCTTTCCCCTGCTCTGGCATGAGGGCGGGAGTCAACTCGTCGCGCCGTCCCCCCTCGCTGACTTCTTCGCTACTGCCTTCCCGACTCCGGAGGACATGCTCAAGCACCCTTACGCCAACTGGGAGCGCTACGTCGCAGGGCTGAGACACAAGGACCCAGCAGAAAAGGAAAAGGCCGCGCTCGCTCTTCTGGTTGACCGCAAGGCATGGTTTGACAAGTTCGACCACGTCAACGGGCAACTGCTCCCCCTCGCAGGGCAGATCCAGTGCGACGGTAAAATCGAGCTTTTCGACGGTCATCACCGGGCCGCTATGCTTTGGGCCAAGGGCTGTAAGTGGGTCACGGTCGACGTCAAATATGTCTCCCCCTCCTGGCTGGCTCTGGAGAAGTCCCTCAAGGCCATCGCAGCCAACAAGCGGCAGGTCTACTCGCCCATTGAGCACCCGTGGTTTGACGACTGGCCTACGCTGCGGGACCGCACGGCGGCACGGGAGACGCTTATCATCAACGCCGTTGAAGAGTATCGGGCGGGCATCTGGTCGCGCATTTGGTGCGATGTGGGATGCTGCACGGGTCGCCTCTGTCGGGAGGTCTCTCGCCGTGGCTGGTTCGCTGTCGGCTTGGAGTATGAGCCTGTTTTCTTGCACGCAGCGGAGACGCTGAGCCGGGGCCTTGGGGCACAGGGGACCGAGTTCTTCCTCAATGGAGACTTTGAGAGCTTCCTCCCCTCAACGTCTTGGGATTACTGGGGCTGCATCTCCATTCTGTCTGTGCTCCATCATTGGCTGCTTCAGGGCGGGAAGGGGGACGAGGCTTTCACGGCTGCGGTGAAGCTCATCGCCTCATCAACCTCCCTTTTTGTCATCGACATCGACCCGGCAAGCAACGGCTATGTCTCGCAGGCCAACACGAAGATCCCCCTCAACCAGGAGGGCTTCGAGAAGTGGCTCCGTGAGGTCATCGGCTGCACTATGGTCCGCTATCTGGGGACGGTCGACCTTGGCCGGCCGATCTTCCTTTGTTCGAGGAGGTTGTCGTCATGATCAACGGCGCAAAGGTTCTAGTCACGGGAGCGGCCGGCTTCATCGGCTCGCACCTGGTCTCTTGTCTGGTCCACAACGGGGCGCAAGTCCGGGCTCTCGTCCACTACAACAGCCGCCAGGACGTCGGGAACCTCCGCTTCCTGGACGAGGAGACCCTCGCATCCGTGGAAGTAGTCCACGGGGACGTGAGAGACTTCGGGAGCGTCCTCCAGGCTGCGGCCGGCTGCTCCGTCATCTATCATCTCGCCGCGCTCATCGGCATCCCCTACAGCTACCAAGCCCCCCGGAGCTACGTCGACACGGTCATCGGCGGGACGCTGAACGTCCTGGAGGCAGCGAAGACGCTCGGGACTCAAAGGGTCCTCCACGTCTCCACGTCGGAGGTCTACGGTGATCCCGTCTACACGCCCATGGATGAGTGTCACCCGCTCATCACCAAGAGCCCTTACTCTGCATGTAAGGCCGGCGCTGACCATCTCGCACAAAGCTACTTTCACAGCTTCGGGACGCCCGTCGTCACGGTCCGCCCCTTCAACACCTACGGCGCTCGCCAGAGCCCCCGGGCAGTCATTCCGACCATCATCGGGCAGCTCCTCGCCGGCTGTCTCAGGATCGCCCTCGGGGACATCACAACGAAGCGGGACTTGACTCACGTCTCCGATACCTGCGTGGGGATGCTCTGGGCATCGAAGGAGTACAGAGCGATAGGGGAGGTCTTCGTCCTGGGATCGGGGGTGCAGTACACGATAGAGGACATCGCCTTGAAGTTGATCGCCATGATCAACCCCGAGGCGACGATAGTGAGCAACCCCGACAGGATGCGACCGGAGGGGAGCGAGGTTCGATCCCTGCTTGCCAATGCGACGAAGGCGGGGGAGTGGTTGGAGTGGCAGGGGGGCGCCGTTGACATCGACCTTGGGCTTGAGATGACCGTCGACTTCATGCGGAAGCACCCGGAGTTTTGGGGCGCTGACGAGTATCAGGTATGAGGGCCGTCATCCTCGCCGGGGGACTCGGGACACGTCTCGGGCCGGTCTGCTCTGTCATCCCCAAGCCGCTCGTCCCCGTTGGGGGGCGTCCCATCGCTGAGACCATCCTTCGCCAGCTCGCCGGCCAAGGCTTCACCCGGGCAACCTTCGCACTCGGTCACGGGGCGGACATGATGAGGGCCTTCTTCGGTCCTCCGAAGCTCTGGGGGCTCACCGTTGACTTCGTCCAGGAAGACGAGCCCCTCGGGACCATGGGACCGCTCAACCTCATCCATGACCTCCCTGACGACTTCCTCGTCATCAATGGGGACGTGCTCAGTGACATGGATTATGGGAACCTCATGACCATCCACCGGGAGCACATCAACGGGCCTATGCTCACGGTCGCTTGCTTCCATCGCCACTTTGCGAGCGAGTTCGGGGTCATGAAGACCGGCCCCTTCGGGCGGGTGGTGGAGTTCAAGGAGAAGCCGAAGACGCCGCTCAAGGTCTCCATGGGGGCCTATGCGATGCGCCGCTCCTGCAAGGTCGGGATGCCGATGAAGGGGGTCTTCGGGTTTGATAACCTCATGGCTCTCCTGCTCAAGTGCGGGCACCCTGTCATTGCTACCCGGCACCGTGGATACTGGAAGGACATCGGGAGGCCGGAGGACCTGGTCACGGCTGACAGCGAGTTCCACGCCCTCTTTGGGCATCTGTACGGGAGGAAGTCATGAGGAAGCGCTTCGTCGTCACAGGGCACAAGGGCTTTATCGGGAGCGCTGTCGTCGCTGAGATACTGAAGACCGAGGGCACGGGGGTAGACATCTACCAGACCGATGACGACCTCAACGACACGGCCCTTCTCATTGACCTCCTGAGATACGCTAAGCCGGACTACATCATCCATTGCGCCGGCCGGACTGAGGGGACCCGTGAGGAGCTCGACAGCAGCAACGTCGATGCCACTCAGTCCCTTTTTGCGGCGGTTCGCAACGTCGGGATCTCCCCGACTATCGTCGTCGCAGGATCGGCCTCTGTCTACGGTCACATGGCAGCAATGCAGGACAAAGTCAAAGAGGACAGCAACCTCCATGCCTCCACTGATTATGCCTACTCTAAGGTGTGGCAGGAGAGCATCTGCGGGCAGTTCTGGCGCGAGGGGATGGTCGTCACTGTCGCTCGCATCTTCAACGTACTGAGCACGGGACAGCCGGCGCATCTCTTCCCGACTGCCCTCATCAATCGCCTCGTCAACACCAACGACCGGAAGCTCATGGTCCGGGGCCTGCAGCATTGGCGGGACTTCCTCGACGTGCGAGACGTGGCGAGCGCTCTCATCCACATCGCAAGATACGGGCTCCAGCCCGTCTACAACGTCGGGAGCGGGATCGGGGTGAAGGTGAAGAGCATCGTCACCGCTATCGCAAGGGCCGCGGGCATCAACGACCTGGAGCCCATTGACGTCGTCGGTGGAGGGGTCTCTCGCTGCGTTGCCGACGTCTCACGGCTGACCGCCCTCGGATGGACTCAGGAGCACAGGACGGGGGTCACATTGACGGACATGGTCAGGGATGCCCTCGACGCAAGGGATCGGGCGTTGCCGTTGCCTTACGAATAGACTACACTCACACCAACGGGGGGCGGCTGAGAGAGTACGCTCCAGGAGGAAGCAGATGACCACACCAAGCAAGACCAAGCCCTTCATGACGTCCTTCGTCGTCCACATCGAGCCAGAGGGCAAGGGTATGCCTCGGGGCTTCAAGGACAAGGCCGGCAACGTCCGTATGCACAAGAACAGCGGCACGGCACGCTATGAGGGCAAGATAGCAGAGGCCGCAGCGAAGCACTTCCCGGAGGGGGTCCTTGACTGTCCCCTTGGTATTCGCATCCTGGCCGTTGTCGCAAGGCCGAAGAAGCTCTCCGAAGTGTGGGGCGGCAACAACGCCAAGCTAGGCCGCGTCAAGGGCCAGCCTAAGCACCCGCCCGGGCTCATCTGGCACACTGGCAAGCCTGACGCCGACAAGGTTCTCTATGCCGTCATGGATGCTCTCGCTCCCTACGTCCGCAACGACTCCCGCTTCTGTGACGTGAACACGGTCAAGGCATACGCAGAACTTGACGGGAGGCCACGGCTTGAGGTCACGGTCTGGGAGTGCGAGGGGGAGGGGCCTGTTGAGATACCAGAAGAGGGGTCATGGGAACTACAGAGGGACCTTGCTGAGTGTGATGAGTATGCTCCCGTCAGGGAGGCGCTTGACGCTATCGGTTGCCATACCATCACGCACAAGGACGAGGGCGGACGGACTATTCTCAAGACTTACGCACCGCATGAAGGGGGGCTATCCTTCGACATGGGAGAGGAAGTCAAGCCGGCAGTCATCACCTTCGAGATAGAGGGAGAGGTCCTCACGGAGGGGCAGCTACAGGGCCGCTATGTCGAGGCCATGGAGAAGTGCATCAGGGGGGAGGCATGGTCAGAACTGGAGACCATAGCCGTCGCTATGTGGGTCGAGTATGTCCACGCACAGCACAAGGCGGGGGCCATGATGGACAGGCTAGAGGGTGCCCCTGACAGGGAGGCCTATGACAAGGAGGTCGAGGCTGTTTTCCCTGACAAGGGCGGCGAGAGCAAGGCAACCAAGGCCAAGCAGAAGGCCACTAAACCAGGCCGTGTTGACAGGCGCAACCTGTTCGCATAGCCTTACAAGCGAGGTAACAGCATGACGCAGGGGAAGAAGAAGCCAGGCTACAAGGTGCAGGTCAAGGGCGACAGATGGACTCTCTGGTCTCCCGAGGGCATCCTCATGACTACGGACAAGGTGGAGACGTACAGAGGGCCGGACGGGAAGCCTCACACCCGAGTCAGAGGATGGACCAAGGGCGAGGTCGTGGCCTACAAGGAGCAGCTCACGGGCAAGAAGGCAGCCCCGAGAGGATCCGCAGCTGCTCGGAGGGCCAAGGCTCAGGCATTGACGGGCCGCGACATCATGCCAGAGGACAGCCAGAGGGCCATAGAGGACGCCGCCACGAAGATCGCTGAAGCCGTAGCCAAGAAGTCCGAAGGATAGCACCACAAGGCGCCTGTTGAGGCTGGGGGAGAGGTACCCCCCTGCCCCCCTGGGGGCCTAGGTGGACTCCGAAGGAAC
>ERZ891376.302-NODE-302-length-13170-cov-11.266108_pt1 | contig 13170 bp, 7 predicted proteins | sample MGYA00520906_ERZ891376 | MGnify/ENA primary metagenome ERZ891376 (study PRJEB32303, sample SAMEA104408695) | aquatic metagenome | biome: Brackish water; feature: Chemocline; material: water | place: Baltic Sea | collected 2014-10-18T08:59:00 | depth 139 m ...
CTTTGAAAAATTGATTTTGCTGGACTCTTTGTTATATTGGTCGGCTTTTAAAAAACATGTTATTTATTGGAGTAATGATTTACAATGAAAAGAACTTATCAACCCAGCCGGCGCAAACGTCGCAACAAGCACGGTTTCCGCGCTCGCATGAAAACGAAGAATGGTCGTAAAGTACTGGCCCGCCGCCGCGCCAAGGGAAGAAAACGCCTCACCGTTTCTGGTTAAACAAATTAGCCGGACCAGCGTCGATGACTATCTCAAACGTGGTCAGCGATACACTATACGGGGAATAACTTTGTACACGAAACCCACAGACATTTTGGAAGTGGGTTTTTTAATTCGTCGCAAGGCGGGGAATGCTGTTGAAAGAAACAAAACCAGGCGCCTCTTCCGGGGGCTCCTTTTGAATTCGCTCCTGAACCTATCATCGGGTCGGGGATACTTGTTTCTTTTTCACAGGGCCTTCCGTTCTACTCCGTCTTCACTTGGCATCATTAATCAACTTTTGGCTCGATATGAATAAGTGGATAAACACACCGTTTATCCTTTTGGTAAAATTTTATCAGGTGGCTATTAGTCCCCTGTTTCCGGATAGTTGTCGTTTTTATCCGACTTGTTCACACTATACTGTTGAAGCATTTGAAAAACTACCCCTGTGGAAAGCCCTACCAAAATCCACATGGAGGATCCTCCGCTGCAACCCTTACACCAAGGGCGGTTTCGATCCAGTTATTAAAGAATAAGGATTTTTAAATTCCCATGTCTGAACAAAACAGAACACTCGTAGCTATTGCCCTGATGGGGCTCATCCTCATGGTCTTTTTCTCTGATTGGTATCAAGAAAGGGTGGCTCCTGGTAGTACCGCACCACAAAAACCACATATTGAATCATCCTTTGCAGGTGAATCGGATACGACTAAGCAGGCTGAACCCATCGACACCCCCATCGTTTTGGCAAGCCCAAGCCTTCTTGACACAATGATGACCGCCAATCTTAAAGAAACCATGGTTGTTGTAACAACCCCTCTTTACGAAATGCATTTTTCAAATCGGGGTGGCGGAACCCTGGAAAAGGCCTATTTAAATGACTATCTAAAGAAAGACGGCTCTCGCGTCCAGTTGATTTCTGATCTGGCCGAGGGGGTTCTGGCAAATCAATTTATTGGTTATGATGTGGAGGATTTTGACACACAAGACCTCTTATCCATTTGTTCGCTGGGAGAAGGCTATGAGTTTGACTTCAGTGTCTATGACGTTCCGGCTTCCTTTTCGTTTGAGCTTCCCCTGGGGTTGGGCGCTAAAGTTGTCAGGACCTTTACTTTTTATCCCGACAGTTTTCACTTCGACCTTTCTCAGGAGCTCATCAACTTTGACCAGGTAAATGCTGGTCGTTACTTTGCCACAAGCTGGTCTGGTGGCGTTGCTCCAACAGAGAAGAACCGCAAAGATGATTTGTATTATTCTGAAATGTTCGCCCTGATTGGTGATGATAGTAGTCCTTCGGATTACTCTGCAGATGAAGATCGGGAGTCTGAAGTACAGACAGCCCTCACCACCTGGGTGGGTACTCGTTCGAAATATTTTACTGCCATCCTTATTCCAGAGCGACCTGTTTCCGAGTTTAAGATGACCCGCTATCAAACCGCTGGTGGAAATGAGAGTTCTGAGAAAATATATGATTTTGATGTACGCGACTCTTTTGACCGTCGTACTGCGGTCAGCCATTCCAACTATCGTGTCTATGTTGGTCCCCTGGACTTTGATATCCTCAAGGGGTACCATTTAAGTTTGGGCGGGATGATGAATTGGGGTTGGTTCGGCCTTATTGGCAAGGGTGCCTTGTGGGTCTTTAAATCCCTCTATAAAGTCATTCCTAATTATGGGATTGTTTTAATAATATTTTCTATTCTTGTTAAGCTTCTTCTGGCGCCACTTACGAAGAAACAGTTTTCTTCAACCCAAAGCATGCAGCAGGCTCAGCCCCAAATCACAGCGCTCAAAGAAAAATACAAAGATGATCCCAAGCGCTTGAATGAGGAAACCATGAAGCTTTACAAAGAGCTTGGGGTTAATCCGCTTGGTGGCTGTTTACCGCTTGTCATTCAGATGCCTATTCTTATTGCCATGTTCAATCTGTTTAGAACTACCATTGAGTTGAGGGGCGCTGCTTTCTATGGCCTGGAGTTTTGGATTTCTGATCTCTCCCTGCCAGATACCGTCGGGCACATTGCCGGGCTTGATATCAACCTTCTGCCAATCATAATGTCCGCCACAATGATGCTACAGCAAAAATTGATGACGCCTGCGGCCAACGCAAATCCCCAGATGAAGAACATGCCCTATATCATGACGGCAGTATTCTTCTTTATGTTCTACACCTTCCCATCGGGATTGAACCTGTATTACACGCTGTTCAACATCATGTCCATCATTCAGCAGAAATTTTTTACCCCAATGCAGGCACTTCCTGCTTCAGTTACTGCGCCAACTCAAACAGCACGACCAAAAAAGAAACGCAAGAAGTAAGGTGAAGGATCTTTTGTGCCCACCTTTGTTGAGGATACCATTGTCGCAATTTCCACGCCGCCTGGCATTGGCGGCCTGGCGGTTGTCCGTATTTCCGGACCCCTCGCCCTGGAAACAATCAATCAGTATTTTACCAGCCCACACAAACTAAAGCCCCGTTACGCCACCTTCGGCAAATTGAAACACCCCTCTCTCAGCGAGGGCGATTTTGACGATTGCGTCGTCACTTATTTTAAGGGACCGCGCTCTGTAACCGGAGAAGATCTAGTTGAGATTTCCATTCATGGTGGTGCATATTTGCAACAAAAACTGCTGGAAGTGCTGCTTCGTGCACCGGGCTTAAGGGCCGCAAGTGCCGGAGAGTTCACCTTTCGGTCCTTTTTAAGCGGTCGAATTGATCTTTCTCGTGCAGAAGCTGTGGCTGACCTCATCCATGCAAAGGATGAAGCGGCCCACAAAAACGCCAGAAACCAACTGGTGGGAAAGCTTCGGATTCTCGTTGACACCATGTCAGAAAAATTGATACACAGCCTTACCATTCTTGAGGCTGAGCTGGATTTTTCTGATCAGGAGATTGAGTTTACTCCACCCCTGGCCCTGATCGACCAGCTGACTGAAATTCTCGAGACCACAGAAGCCTTGCTCGAAACCTATTTCTACGGGCGTAGATTAGAAGATGGAATTCGAATTCCCCTGGTGGGCGCTCCCAACAGTGGCAAGTCATCCCTTTTTAACCTCCTGCTTGGTGAGGACCGGGCCATTGTCACACCCCAGGCTGGTACCACACGTGATACCATAGAGAAGACCATTGTTATTGCTGGACATTCTATTGTTCTGGTTGACACGGCAGGATTGCGCGAAACTGAAAGCGAGGCAGAGCTTTCAGGGGTCGATCGTAGCCTGGATGAAATTGACAGTGCCGACCTGGTTATCCTGGTTTTTGCCCCGGATACATCAACAGCTATACCTGATGACCGTATACACACACCTCAAATTACTGTATTTAACAAGCTTGATCTCGTATCTGAGCCGCCCAAGAACATGGATGTTTGCCTGTCCTGTACAACAGGCACAGGCCTGGACACACTAAAAAAAGCTATTTATCAACATGTTATCAACATGGTTAACTTGGGCGTGGGTGGTGTTGTGTTAAACAGCGAGCGCCACAGGGATGTTTTTATTCGATTTATGGATCAGGTCGCCACAAGTATCGCTTCAATAGAAAACGAGCTTGGTCCGGAGTATATTGCTTCTGATTTACGCCTGGCCCTGGATATACTGGGTGAAATCACCGGCAAAACAACCCCTGACGACATTCTTAATCAGATATTCAGCGGTTTTTGCGTGGGCAAATAGTTTTGACTGTTTCACGTGAATCATTCGCCTGTTTATGTCCTCCGGCTAGTTCAGGGAAAAAAGTCAATGGGTAAAGACCAGACAATCAATCCAACTCAACAGGCGTATTATGATGTCATCGTAGTTGGTGGTGGTCACGCCGGTATTGAGGCGGCTCTTTCGGCCAGCCGTCTAGGTAAGGCCACCCTGCTTATCACCATGGAATCGGCCGCACTGGGTCGCGCTTCCTGTAACCCCGCCATTGGAGGGCTTGCCAAGGGTCATCTGGTGCGTGAGATAGATGCACTTGGTGGTGAAATGGCCAAGGCAACCGACCACACAGGCATTCAATTCAAAATGTTAAATCGATCCAAAGGGCGCGCTGTTTGGTCACCTCGGGCCCAAATTGACAAAAAAGCTTATAGCGCCTATATGGTGGAGGTCTGCCAGAATCAGGCTGGCCTAGATCTCTTTGAAGACGAGGCCATATCGGTTATTGCAAATGACGATGGTTCAAAAATAACGGGGGTCCTCACCCGCGGTGAGTTTACCTTCAGTTGTCAGGCGCTTATCTTAACCAACGGTACTTTTCTTAACGGATTAATTCATATTGGAAACAAGAGCTTCTCGGCGGGACGAATTGGTGAGTCCGCCAGCGTGGGGATCACCGAGTCTTTGATGGGTCTCGGATTTGAAACGGGTCGCTTAAAGACTGGCACCCCGCCTCGTATCAAGCGGGACAGTATTGATTTTTCAAAAACCACCATTCAAGCTGGAGATATAAACCCCGAACCTTTTTCTTTTTCCACTCAAAACTTTGATCCACCCAATGAGTATTGCTACATCACCAACACCAACGAAGAGACCCACCGCATCATCAATGGCGGCCTTGAGTTCTCGCCCCTGTTTACTGGTGTTATTCAGGGTGTGGGGCCGCGCTATTGTCCCTCTATTGAGGACAAGGTGGTTCGCTTTGCAGAAAAAACCTCCCACCAACTCTTTTTAGAACCCGAGTGGAGCAATGCTGACCAGATATATGTTAACGGTTTCTCTTCTTCATTGCCTGAGGACGTCCAACTGAACAGCCTGCGTACTGTGCCAGGACTTGAGAGTGTTGAGTTTATCCGTCCTGGTTATGCCATTGAATATGATTTTTTTCCACCCTCTCAACTCAAAGCCACCATGGAAACCAAGCGGGTCAAGGGCCTGTTCTTTGCAGGCCAGATCAATGGAACCTCTGGATACGAAGAGGCTGCAGCCCAGGGACTAATGGCTGGAATCAACGCGTCACTCGGTATTGATGGGTTGGAGCCTTTTGTACTTGCCCGGTCTGAAGCCTATATCGGCGTGCTCATCGATGATTTAATTACCAAAGACACGGATGAACCCTATCGCATGTTCACCTCAAGAGCTGAGCACAGACTCCTTTTACGCTACGACAACGCTCACTTCCGTCTCGCCGAAAAGGGGTTTCAACTGGGGCTTGTAAATCAAGATTTTTACAGTGACGTGGAAAGCCAAAAAGCCCTGGCCAAAAAAACTGAGGCACTGTTTGGCTCTACCTTTATTAAGTCGGATATCATCAATGGTCTGGTTGACACACAAACCACGGTCAAGGAGAGTCAGTCCCTGGCCAACATTTTAAAGCGTCCGGGGGTTGTCATTGAAGACATTAAGTCCCTGCTGCCCGACTGGGTGAACGACCTGCCCCCCACCCTTTTAACGCTTATTGCAACCAACACAAAATATAGTGGCTATATCGAGAGAGAGTACCTGCAGGTTGAGCGGCTTTCAAAACACCAACAAATGCGCATCCCTGATGCTACGGACTATCTGTCCATGCAGGCCATATCCTTTGAGGCAAGACAAAAGCTTGATAAGATTCGGCCTGAAACCATCGGCCAGGCGTCAAGAATTAGCGGTGTCACCCCTGCTGATGTTTCTTTGTTAATTGTTCTTATTAAAAAAAATGTTTCACGTGAAACACGCTGACCTTTCTACATATATAACCAGAACCTATAACCTTTCGGGGTCCTCTATATCCGGAGTAGAGCCCCCCCTCTTGGCTTTCCTGGTTCAGGCGAACCTTGGCAGCCAGCCCCTGGTGTTGGTTCTCCCTGACAAACCTTCAGCAGAAAGAGCCCTCAATGACATCATGGCTCTGAATCTGGGCCTGGAGGTTCATTTTGTTGGTAGCGATCGTGTGGATGGTATCGATACCGGTCAATCTGGTCGAGCCTTGCGAGCACTTTTGGGGGTAAACCCTGGTATCTATGTAACCCAGGCTGCCGAGTTGGCTGGGAGTATCTCCAAAAACGCGCTTAAAAGTGTGGTTTTGCAAAAAGATCATGACTATTCGGTTTCGGATCTCGAAAGAGAATTGTCTGCCTATGGTTTTACCCGTGATGCTTTCGTCGTGGAGCCTGGCTATTTTGCTGCCCGGGGTGGAATATTTGATGTATTTCCAGGCGACCAGGACCAGCCTTTGCGTCTGGACTTTTTTGGCAACACTCTCGAGTCGATTCGAGCGTTTGATCCGGCCACCCAGTTGTCTGGTATTGAGCATGAAGAAATAATCATCTACCCCGAGAATCCCTTTCTTGATGCGGTTGTGGACCCTTTGATCGATTCCATTCCTGCAGGGGTGCGGTTTATTCAATATCGACCCATCATCGTGGATTCTGATTCGCTTTCCATTGCTGACACTCTTGGAAAGGGTCGTCCTGCCGATGTGTCATGGGTTTTCCAGGCCAAGGCAGAAACTGAGAATGTGTATGATATTGAGGTTCAACCGGAGTTTCAGAGAAATCTCGATGCTTTTCGCGCCCGTCTTGGTCATCTCAATGAAGAAAACTATCGTGTTATTATTTGTGCAGATAGCAATATCCAGCTGGATCGTCTGCAGGTCTTATTTGAGGACCTGCGTTTTGAAAGCACGCGTCTTTCACTGTCTTCTGGCTTTATTGACCATAAAAACAAACTGGCCATTCTCACGGATCACCAGATATTTGGCAGAACGCGAAAGCGCAGTGTTATTCCCAGGTCTTTTCCCGTCAAACCCGCAACACGTATTGAGGCTTTTGAAGAGGGTGATTACGTGGTTCATCTCGACTATGGTGTTGGTAAATATCTGGGTATTGAGCTCATGCCCTTCCAAAAAACGGTGAGAGAGGTTCTGGCTCTTGAATATGAGGCTGGCGATCGGATATACGTGCCTGTTGAAAAAATGCATCGTGTCCATCGCTACGAATCACAGCTGGAAACACCTCCCAAACTAACCCGCTTGCGCACCACTGAATGGGAGCAGGTAAAAATCAAAACCCGGAGGGCTGTTGATAATTATGCCAAGGAGCTCATCGAGCTTTACGCCAATCGGTTTATTGTCGAAGGCTTTCGCTACAGCCCGGATAGCGATTTTCAAAAACGCATGGAAGCTTCTTTCATGTATGACGAAACCAGCGATCAGCTCAAGGCCGTTGAAGATATTAAGAAAGACATGGAGTCTGCCTTTCCAATGGATCGACTGCTCTGTGGTGATGTGGGCTTTGGAAAAACCGAAGTGGCAATGCGGGCTGTTTTTAAGGCAATTAGTGATTCTAAACAGGTGGGGGTCCTGGTGCCCACAACCATCCTGGCGCAACAGCATTACGAAACCTTTCTGGAGCGTTTTGCAGATTACCCCGTGAGCGTGGGCGTGCTTTCCCGGTTTAGAACGCCAAAACAGATAAAGCAGACCCTGGTTGATATTAAAAAAGGGTTGCTTGATGTGGTTATAGGAACCCATAGAATCCTGTCCAAAGATGTTGTTTTTAATAGACTTGGCTTGTTGATTGTGGATGAAGAGCATCGCTTTGGTGTTAAGCACAAGGAGCGCGTTAAAGAAATTAAAATGTCCGTAGACTCTCTGGCAATGACAGCCACGCCCATCCCCCGCACCCTGCAGATGTCGCTCATGGGCGCCCGAGATCTGTCTATGTTAAAAACACCCCCCAAAGAACGACAGCCTGTGGAAACCATAATAATGGATTTTGATGAAAGTCGTATTCGTGAGGCCATTCTTAAGGAGGTTGATCGCGGGGGTCAGGTCTTTTTTGTCCATAATCGCGTTGAGTCGATAGGTATAATGCTAAGTCGACTTCAAAAACTGCTTCCTGAGGTAAGGTTTGGCCTGGGGCATGGTCAGATGAACCCACGTGAGCTTGAGCGCATCATGTTGGGGTTCTTTCATCGGGAGTTCGATGTGTTGCTTTCCACCACAATTGTTGAATCTGGGCTGGATATACCAAACGCAAACACCATTATTGTTAATCGAGCTGATGCCATGGGTTTATCCCAGCTTTATCAGCTTAGAGGACGCGTGGGTCGGTCTCACAGAAAGGCCTGGGCCTTCTTTCTTGCACCAGGTTTTAGAAAGCTCAGCGTGAATGCCACCAGACGCCTCAATGCTCTGGAAAGACATGCCCATTATGGGGGTGGCTATGAGATTGCCATGCGTGATTTGGAAATTCGCGGCTCTGGAAATGTGTTTGGAACCGAGCAAAGCGGACACATCAGCAACATTGGATATCATCTATATACACGAATTTTAAAGGACACGCTTGAAACCATGAAAGAGATCAAGGGTGACCAGGGGGTCGTCTTTCCGCCGCCTGAAATGACCCTTGATGTTGAGATGCAGATCCCTGCGGGTTATGTGGAAAATACGGCTGAGCGCATTGCCAGTTATCGTAGAATTGCCGAAGCTGAAACTGTTGGAAATATTCACGCGATTCGTGAAGAACTAAGAGATAGATTTGGTCTGCTGCCAATAGAAACCATAAATCTCATCGAGGCCGCCTTAATAAAGAATATTGGTCAATCGGTCGGGCTTAGAAGCATCGTTGTGAAGGGGTCCCGCGCACAAAATGACTTTTTACCTGAACACGTGGAACATGAAGGAGGCGAGATCATTAAAGCTCTGTCCAAAGCGCTGGGGGAAACTGGCAAAGAGGTGGAGATAATGAATAACAGATCACTGACTTTTATACTGTCCCATGCGGGGGAGGAATCCCTTTTGGTTTCCCTTAGAATATTCTTGGAAAGCCTTAAGCGCTCGTCTAAATTTTCCGACCATAATGATAAATGATAACTCTAATATAATTAAAAGGTTAATGAAATGAACACTCGCTTTACTACAGCCCTCTTTTCGCTGGGGCTCCTTGTGCTTGTCTTTGCATGCTCAAACATGGATAACGATACGCTTGCAACTATAGATGGAAAAGCTATCTCCCTGGAAGAATTCACATCTAAAAACCCTGCTTCACGATTTGAGAACAAGGATAAGGATTTCCTGGATTCCAAGGTGGATGAGTATGTTAGAAAAGCGCTCTTTACCCGTGTCGCGGTTGAGCGTGGATTTGGCGAGACCGAAGATGTTCAGATGAAAATGAAGAAGACCGAAAGCAGACAGATGCTTCAACAGGTCTACACCAAGGTCATTCTGGACGCTGTAATCAGTGACGACTATATCAGGGGAGTCTATGATCGCTCCGGAACGGAATTGAATGCACGGCATATTTTGCTACAGTTCCAGGGTACCTCCCGCTCTCGCTCTGAGCGAACCAGGGCTGAAGCTTTGGCGATTACGGATCAGATAAAAGAGCGTCTTTCAAAGGGTGAGTCTTTTGAGGATCTGGCAAATGAATTTACTGATGATCCCTCTGGTAAAGAAAACGGTGGAGATCTCGGTTGGTTTGGTTGGGGTAAAATGGTTGGTCCCTTTCAAGAAGCCGCTTTTAACCTGAAGCCTGGAGAGGTTTCTGGTGCGGTTGAAACAGATTTTGGTTTTCACGTCATCAAACTCGAGGCAAAACGTGTGGTTGAGCGCGGTGATTTCGAATCTGAAAAGAATGCCCTTAAACAACAGGCAAGTCGCGAAAAAAGTGCTGAGCTTGGCCAGAAGGCAAATCAGTTTCTAGCGGATCAAAAAGAAGCTGCAGGGTTTGAAGTGCTTACTGAAAATGTTCATGACTTTTTCATGATTTATGATGGTTCCGGACAAAAAAAAGACTCTATGGATGAAATGCTTAAAAAGCTCAATTACCAGGCTCCGCTGTTTATGCTGAATGGTGAAGAGCTAGGTACCGAATGGTTGGTTGAAGAGATTAGCATGATCGACGAAGGCCAAAAACCACGCTTTAAGAGTGAAAATGATTTGTTGCGCATTATTGATCAATTGGTCACTCAAAATCTCATCATCAGCTACGGGTATGACAATAAATTCGACCAGGAAAAAGAGTTTGCCAAGAGAATGAGCGATCTCGTTGAGCGATTCGCTTATGATGCTTTTATAGCTGAAGAAATCAATGCGAACCTAACGCCCAGCGATGAAGAGCTGCTTGCTTTTTACGATGCAAACAAGGCTGAAAAATATATGGATAAACAGAAGGTTCTGGTGAGAGAGGTGTTTGTTAAAGACAGTCTCTTCGCAGTTTCTTTAAAAAAGCGCCTTGATGCAGGCGAACTCATGGAAAAGCTGGCTGAGCGTTATACCGAAAGAAAAGCCACAATAAAGGATGGTGGATTGTTACCGGCCTTTCAAGAGGGTCGCTATGGCGTCATGGGGAAAACAGCCTTCACCATGGACGTTGGTGAAATTGCAGGGCCCATAAAGCTCGGTAATGGTTATTCAATCATCCAGCTGGAAGATACCATTCCTGAAGGACCAAAACCTTATAACAAGGTAAAGGGACGCGTTAGAACGGATATCCTGGGTGAGTTGAGAGCCTCTCGCAACGAAACTCTCTTTAATGAACTTCAGGTGGAGTTTCCCGTTAAGGTTAATTACTCCGCTGTCCGTGCCTATTATGATGATATGGCAAACAAAAAATAGCTGGTCCAAGGTCCAAATGAATAAACCTTTTCTCATTCTGGTCCTGTCCCTCCTGGTTGGGTTGGTTGCTTGTTCTAGCGACCGGGATGATGGACTAATTGCCAAGGTTAATCATGAGTTTCTGTCCCTGGATGAGTTGGTCTTGATGTACCCTGGCTTTATGTCCCTGGATAGCCTTCAAAAATCCCTGCTGGTCGAAAATTGGATCAGAGAGACCCTGTTGGCTCAAGAGGCAGAGAAAAGCCTGATTCACCGGGATCCAATGTTCAATTACAGGGTCGAAACCTATCGTCGGAGATTGCTGGCCGATAAACAGCTTGATGCGATTCTAAAAGACCAGGGTGATGTTGCCCGAGATGAGATTGAAGAGTATTACCAGAATAACCTTGAGTCTTTTAGGCGTCAGAGCAATGAGTTTTTTGGTTTTCATGTCCTTTTGCCTACTCGCGAAGAGGCCCGAGAGCTTGAAAAAGCTATTGAAAAGGGTGATTTAGAAAAGAAACAGGCTCTGGTGGCCATGCACCCAAAGGAAACTGGCCTGTTTAAGGTGGAACATCTTTTTCCCGAAGTAAAAGAATACCTTCTCAAAAAAAAGCGCGCTGGGATTTTTGGACCCATTAAGACAGATCTTGGATATCACCTGGTGGAGGTTAAAACCTGGCATGATCGCGGGTCCATTAAAAGTCTTGATGAGGTTTGGGAAGAAATTGCTGCCAGGCTTTCTATTAACCGTCAACGTCATATTGAAACACAGCTTGTGGACAGCCTCAGAAAGTCTGGAAGTATCATCTTTAACAAAAGTGTTCTTTATAATCGTTCTACAAAATAGGTAATAATTAATGCGTCTTTTAGTTCTCATTTTCACCACGCTCATCGCTTTGCATGCCAGCGCCCAACAGTTGATTGATGGTGTGGCGGCCATTGTTGGAGAAAAGGCTATTCTTTATTCAGAAGTTGACCAGGTAACCCAACTCTTTGCCATGCAGGCCAAGCTGCCCTCATATTCTTCTCCTGAAGTGCTTCAGCAACTGCGTGCACGGGCACTGGAAGAGCTCCTTAACCAACAGGTTTTATTGGAATATGCCCGCCAGGAAACCATTTTGGTAGAGGACAGAAGTGTCCAAATGCAACTGGACCAATCCCTGCAGAATATTGAAATGCAGTACGGAAGCCTTAGAAAAGCAGCAGAAGCTTTTGGTGTAGACCACTACAAAATCAAGTCCTATTATGAGGACCAAATACGCACAAACCTGCTCGTTGAGCAGGTTAAAATGGAGCTTTTTAGTGATATCAAGGTCAGTCGCCGTGAGGTAGAAGATTTTTATGATACATGGCAAGACAGCTTCCCTGATAAAAACGCCCAGATTGATTTTTCCATCCTTTCCATGTCTGTTGAATTGGGGACAGATAAAATGGAAAGGCTCAAATCTCAACTGCTTTTAATAAAGAATGATATTGAGTCTGGAAATATTTCCTTTGAAGATGCTGCAAAACAGTATTCAAAAGATCCTGGGTCTGCAGCCAACGGTGGCAGTCTTGGTCTTGTTGGTCGTGGTGTCTTTGTAAAGCCTTTTGAGGACGCTGCCTTCTCACTGGAGGTGGGCCAGATGAGCGGCATTGTGGAAACCCAGTTCGGTTTGCATCTGTTACGTCTCGATGATAAGCAGGGAGATCAGGTAAATATCTCACATATTTTACTCATGCCTGTGGCAGATGATTCTGACAGGCAGCTCACGTCTGATAAACTTTCCTCTATTAGGGATGACATTCTTTCTGGAAAAACAACGATTGGGGAGCAGGTAGAAATTTACGTAACTGATGAATACATGAAGTCTCGGAAGGGCAAAATGGGTTTAACAGATATCTCCTTGCTACCTGAAGATATCCATGGTCTACTGCTAAACATACCAATTGATAGCCTTTCCATGCCTGTGCATAGCTCAGAGCAATTTCATCTTATTGTTGTGCATCGTAGAGTTGCCGGCGGAAAGGTCAATTTGACTGATCATTGGTCCGATGTTGAAAGTATGTCTCTTGAATTCAAAAAGCGTGACAGATATCAATCCTGGATTGACGATCAGCGTGACCGCATCTATATCCAGATTAAATAGCTAAAAAGATCTCTTTCAAAGTCTTTTCCCTAAGGTCTGCTTTATGAGTGGACCTTTTTACATTACAAAGATGTCCCTCAGATTAATAGATGTTCTTTTTCAATGTTTTGCCGTTCGTAAATGAATACTTAATTGAGGTTATAAACATCATAATGTCCTTATTCCGAAATATGAGAGCCTGTTTTTTATCTATTTAAGAGAGTTAAAAAAAGTTATGACTACTATTAACAATATAGTTATCCACATTGTAACTTTTATCCCAGTACATTGTGATGCTGTTTACAACCCCACCTTGTCTACCAACAAACAAACAACTCTTAACAGTTA